>Ga0256839_1000766_pt1 | contig 41084 bp, 29 predicted proteins | sample 354166metaG_FD_185968 | JGI IMG/M metagenome (GOLD analysis project Ga0256839, IMG submission 185968) | Hydrothermal vent microbial communities from Mid Atlantic Ridge, Atlantic Ocean - 354-166 | ecosystem: Environmental > Aquatic > Marine > Hydrothermal vents | place: Atlantic Ocean: Mid...
CGCAACGTACGAGGAGGCGGTTCGCACTGCTCTGCAGGATCGCCCCACCTGGTTTGTGTACTACGGCGTGGTAGACTGGCGGCGTGGACCGGTGTCCGCGGTCTACGAAGAAACCCGGGCACTGGAAGAAGCCCTTGGCCGCACGGGTGAGTTCCGGGTGCTTTACAGGCGGCCCGGCGCGATCCTCTACCACTGGCAGCCCGCAGGTGGGTGAGGCTCCGCGAGCGGCCGCGGAGCTGGACGGCGGCCGCGAGAGGGGAACGTGGCGCCTGGGTCTGCGCCCGCAGCCGTTGTGGCTACGGGGAGCCGGGGGGGCAGGGTGGGGGCGGTACCCGAAGCCGCACGCTTCATTGTCGACCTGGTCCTGAATGTCTGGAACGCTGAGGTAATTGCCGATGGCCGACCCTTCCGCAGAGGAATCGGCGCCGATGGATGGTTGCACGCAAGCTGCGCCGCAACGAAGAGCGCGGCTCGCGGCCGAGATCGCCTTCTTTGTCAGAGGACTAGTCTGGGCGGCGGCTCTGCTGGCCAGCATCAGCACGCTGGCCCAAGCTCTGCCGCTTTGGCTCCAGGACGAGGATACGACGATTCCGGAAGGCTCAATCATCTACTCGGTCCAGCGGTTGCTCACCGACGGGGGGCTTTATCGAGATTACCGGCATCCGCCGTATGCGACGACGGCGTACACACCGCTTCTTTACCTGGTTACCGGTGGCCTTGTGCGGCTCGTGGGTGATCCGGGTGACCTGGGGATGCTGTACCGGGTGGGGCGGGCGGTGGTGCTGGCGACAGGCATCGGGTGTGCGTTGGTGCTATGGCGGATCGGCTGCCTGGCGTACTCGAAGCGAGATGCCGCGATCGCTGCCCTCACCGTTGGATGGTGCGGGTTCCTGCTTCCGTGGGCGGCGACCACTCGCCCGGACCTGCCGGCGCTCTTCTTCGGGCTGTCTGCGCTGTGGGGGATAGCACGTCCTGGAGGGACGAGGGCGGTTCGAGTGGTTGCCGCTGCTTGCTTGGTAGCTGCGGCGATGGCCACGAAGCAGTCTGCGGTGGCCGTACCCGTCGCGATCGTGGTCTATCTGCTCAGCCGCCGCGAGGTTGGGACGGCCGTGGCCTTTGCGGCTCTGGCGGCGGTTGCCTTGGCGGTGAGCTTTGCCGTGTTCCAGGCGATTTGGCCCCATTTCTGGCAGAACGTTGCGGGGGCGAATGTGGCCCCGATGATGGCGCTCCGAGCGGCGGTGCTTACCGGATGGGCTGTCCTGAAGAGCTGGCCGCTGGTCCTGGTTGGGGGGCTGGGGTGGTGGGTGAGCCTGCGGAGCAGTTCGCCGGTCGTGCGGCTGATGCAGATCCACGGCGTGCTTGCCTGGTTGGCCGCAGCGGCCACGAGCGCCAAGGCCGGGGCTGCTCTGAACTACTTCCTGGAACCCGCGTTTTCGCTGGCGTTCTTCGTGCCGGCGGCGGTGGCTTGGGTAAGCGAGCGGCATTGGGGAGTTCGACTGGTCGGAGCTGTTGGGGCAGGGGCCATTCTGCTTTCCGTGCTCTACGTCGGTTTCAACCGGTGGCTTTCTCCGCAGCCGTCAGTTCCCGTGGCGAGGGTACTTGCGCGTGCTGCGCAGATGGGGCGGCCGGTTTTGTTTCAAGACGCGGGGCTGGCTCTGCGATACGGCGAGCCGATTCTACTGCTGGACACCTTCAACGCGTCCTACCTCAGTGACGCCGGTGTGATCGATCTGACTCCCCTGGCTCGTCGGCTGCACGAGCACGAGGTGGCTGCGGTCGTGCTGCGCCAGTACGGTCCTTATGCCTATGTTTGGGAGGTGAACTGGCTGCCGCGTCTGGTTGCCCAGGAGATCGTCGCCCATTACGAGCTCGTCGACCTTATAGCGCCGGAATCCTGGTTCTACGCGCCACGCTCGGACGACACGGAGACGAGTTGCTACTTTCACCGGCGGTTGGCCCGATAGGGACCGGGGGCATGGACCGGTCCCTTAGCCCGGGGGCGGGATGGGGCCTTGAGGACGCGCTACTATGGCCGATGGCGCCCGGCGGCACGGGGGGCGTAGTGTGGCGCCGGCCGGATGGCCCGGCCAGGGTTTGGGGGCCGCCTTAGCGGCCAACCGTGGCCGGGCTTGCCTGTTTCAAGCGGAAACAACAGGAGCGCGGTACGGGAAGCGGCTCGAAGGGGGTACTGATCTGGAGCGTCGTCTCGGCGCTGCCCAGGAAGAGGTATCCGTCCGGGCGCATGACCCGAGCCACTCTAGCGAGGACCCTTTGTTTGGTAGCGAGGTCGAAGTAGATGAGCACGTTGCGGAGGAAGACGATGTCGAAGGGTCCGATGGGGGGCCAGTTACCTACCAGGTTCAACTCTCGAAATTCCACCATACGGCGCACGTCTTCTCGGATCTGCCACTGCTTGCCTATCTTGCGGAAATACTTCACGAGGTAGGCTGCCGGCAAGCCGCGGTTTACCTCGAGCTGGCTGTAGATGCCTTGTCTGGCTTTTTCGAGGACGGAAGGGGAAATGTCCGTGGCCAGGATGGAGATGCGCCATTTGAGCAGGGACGGAAAATGTTCCTTGATGAGAATAGCGATGCTGTAGGGTTCCTGACCGGTGGATGCTGCTGCGGACCAGATGGAGAGACGGGCGTACTGGCGTCGTTTACGGATCAGTTCAGGGAGGACATACTGTCGCAGGGCTTCGAAGGGCTTTCGATCGCGGAAGAAAAGGGTCTCGTTGGTTGTCAGGACGTCCAAGGTTCGCGACAGGATGTCGGTACGCTTTTGACGGAGGAGGCCCACTAGGGTTTGGAGACTGTCCAGACCGAGTTCCTCAACCAGTTTGCGTAGACGGGACTCGACAAGGTACCGCTTGTCGGAGCCCAGCGAAATTCCGGCTTCCTGCTGAAGCAGTTGCTTAATGAACGCAAAGTCCTTGTCTGATAGCATGGTGTTTAGCCTCGCTGTAGGCAGAGTGTCTGCCTTGATACGTTTAGCGTGAAAAAGAGAGGGTACGACCATTGGACGGGTTACGAGTCGTGTGTTCGGCCCTATTAGCCGTTGCTGGCGCAGCGCGACGCGGCTGGACAAGACGGGCGATAGCAGGGCCGATTTCCTGCAGGGGGAGCACTTCATCGGCGAGGTCATGTTGTACCACTGCTCCAGGCATGCCCCATACGACGCTTGTGCTCTCGTCCTGCGCGATGACGTAACCGTTTGCCTCTTTGATCAGTTGACAGCCGCGACAGCCGTCGGAGCCCATTCCCGTTAAGACAACGGCGAGGATGCGTCCGCCATAGACGGGGACCGCGGAGCGGAACAGGACATCGACGGCGGGTCGGCAGAAGTTAACAGGTGGGTCCTGGTTCAGCCGGACGTGGACGGCGCGGCCTTGGCGCGCCACGGTCATATGGTAGTCGCCAGGAGCAATCCACACGCCACCGGGGGTGACTTGGTCTCCGTGGGACGCTTCGACCACGCGCAGTTTGGCCTTGGCATTGAGTCGGTCGGCAAGCATCTTCGTGAAGACCGGAGGCATATGTTGCACAATGAGCACGGGCACGGGCAGGTCGGCGGGCAGGGATGGGATCACCTGGGCCAGAGCATTTGGGCCGCCGGTGGAGACTCCTATGAGTACCACGTCGATTAGTGGGGGCCGTTTGGTGGCGGGTTGTGCCCGAAGGGGGAGGCGACGGGTAACTCGAGGGGATATTTCGACACGACAAAGGGCCTTCAGCTTGGGGATAAGCTCGCCGCGTATCCGTTCCTGTGCTGCGCGGATGCCCCCGCTGGCGGAAGGCTTGGTCACGTAGTCCGATGCGCCGTTTGCCAGCGCCTCGAGGGTTGCTGCAGCGCCGCGCTCGGTCAGGGTGCTGAACATAACGATCGGCACCTTGGTATCCAGCTTGCGCAGCTCGCGCAGGGTGGTGATGCCGTCCATGACGGGCATCTCGACGTCGAGCACCACGGCATCCGGTCGAAGGGTGGTGAACTTCTGTAGGGCTACGCGACCGTTGGGCGCGGTGTGCACCTCACTGATAGCCGGGTCATCGGCCAGGACGGCCGAGAGGACGCGACGTACCACGATAGCGTCGTCAACGACGAGGATGCGGAGTGACTTTGGCTTGTTGCTAGTCATCAGCGAACCCTTCCAGAACGAATGACAGCTTCCTAAGAATAGCATCCTGTGTATACGGTTTCATAACGTAGTCATCCGCTCCGGACCGAAGGCTCTTGGCGATTGTATTTTGATCATCGGCGGAACTGACCATGATGATTTTGAGGTTGGTGAACCGGTGGTCTGAGCGGACGCGTCGTATGAGGTCGATCCCGTCCATGCCTGGCATATAGAGGTCGACGAAGAGGATGTCAGGATCGAGGCAGTTGTCGAGCAGTTCCAGGGCTTCTTCCCCGCTACATGCTCGTTCCACGGTCAGACCGTGGGCCTCGAGCGTGCGAGCAAGCAGTTCCCGCTCAACGCGGGAGTCGTCGACGACGAGCGCTAACATCTCAGGCAACTCCGCTACTGGCGATCGAACCACATTGGATGCAACCGCCCTGCGGTGCTCGGGCCGGCTGGCCGAGCACCGCAGGGTTGGGTGGGTGGCAAGGCGGTTGTGCAGGGGGCGAGCTATGGGGTGCCGCCGGTGAGGGCGCGGTAGAGTTCGTCGACGGTGGCGCGCGACCGTGCGGCGGCGTCGGCGATAGCGGTGACGTTCCGCGCGATCTCGGCGCTCCCGCGCGCCGCCTCGTTCACGTTCCTGCTGATCTCCTGCACGGTGGCAGCCTGCTCCTCGACCGCGCCGGCGATAGCGGCAGCCCGTTCGTTCGCCTGCCCGGCGATCTCCACGATGCGAGAGATCGCATCGATGGTTTCCTGGGAAACCTGTTGGATTGCCTGGACCTTCTGGGAGATCTCCTCGGTGGCCCGGGCTGTCTCCTTGGCCAGCTCCTTCACCTCGTTTGCCACCACGGCGAAGCCCTTGCCGGCGTCGCCGGCGCGAGCCGCCTCGATGGTGGCGTTCAGCGCAAGCAGGTTCGTCTGCTGCGCGATCGCCGTGATCAGCTTCACGACCTGCCCGATCTCCTGACTGCGTTCCGCCAGCGTTGTCATCCTTTGGCCGGCGTCCTGAGCAAGCTCTGCGGTGTGGTTTGCTGTCTGGGCGGACTCGGTGGCGTTACTTGCGATCTCCTTGATCGAGCAATCGAGCTCTTCCACTGCTGCGGCGACGGCTTCGACTCCACGGGTGACTTCCTCGGCCGCCGCGCTGGCGGTTTGGGCCTGCTCGTCTAACTCCTCCGCACAGGCGACCACGGCCCGCACGTGCTCGATCACCTCCGGCGCGAACGCCGTTCGCGCAGAAAAGGAGCCCGCCGAAGGGGTACGGCCCTCGCTGCTGTCTCCGGAGGGGGTGTACGGCCAGCTATACAGGAAATACTGCCACGAAGGGCCACGGAGGAAGGTACGCACGACCGTGACGGTTCTGTCCAGGATTCTGGCGGAGAAAGCTCCGGAACCCGGACTTGCAGCAGAAGCGTCGCCGATCTCGATCAAACTGTCCACAGGGGCTCCCTCCACGGACACAGCTAAAGGCGTACCGTCGTCCGATAGGCTGTGCAGCCACTGCACGGCTGCGCTATTCGCGCGGCGAACAAGCCCATCCCGATCGACGATGAGAACACACGCGGGAAGGTCGCGAACAACGCTCCAAAGGAGGGACTCCAGCTCCTGGTGGTCCATCGGCTGCTGCCGATCCTGGCCACCAACAGAAACGTCGGACGGCTGTAATGCTGCTGCTGCTGTTTGGGGCATGGCAATACCTCCGGTTTCTGACTCTGGTCGGGTGGCAAACCATCGTTACCCCCGGAGCTGCCACGCAGCCGGGCTTACCGGGATTCCGACCGTGTCGCTTCGGTGACACAAACGCATTTATCTATGTTGAGTAACAGCATAAGCTCGCTATCCAGTTTCATGACTCCGTGTATCAGGTCGCGCCCAGTTTCGAGGAGCGTGTCGGGTGGCTCCTCGAATTTCGCGGCATCCACTTCGATGACGTCACCGATCTCGTCCACAAGAAGGCTTACCGGTTCCCCGCCAGCCTTCACGATCACATTCATCGGTTCGATATCCTCAGGTCGTGGTGGCAGGGCAAGCCGGTGACGCACGTCGATAGCAGGCACGATCTGTCCGCGAAGGTTGATTAACCCGTCGATCGCTTCTGGGGCAAGCGGTACCCGGGTCCGTTCCAGATTGCGAACGATCTCTTGAACTTCGTACACGGGTACGCCGAACAAGTAGTCGCATACCGTAAATGTGCAGTATGTGTCTCGCGACATTGCGGGTCTCCCAGGTAACGGTCCAAGGTTCTCAAGCGGCAACTGGAGTAGGATCAAACGGGAGACTAGTGAAGAGCCGCTCCACGTCGATTACGTCGGCCACCTTTCCGCAGATGACTGCGGCTCCGGCCGCAATGGGGTCGTCCGCCAGGGGATGGAGGCGAATCTCGGCTTCCACGATGTCTACGATACGGTCAACCAGAAGACCAACCTGGCGATGACCGTCATTGCAGACGACCACTGGAGCCTTTTCGCGTTCGCTAAGCGACGCTGCGCCCGATCCGTATCGGACCAAATCGACGATCGGAAGCAGACGATCGCCGTACTGGATGACCGTGTGTTCGCCCGCAGTTTCGAAGGCGCCGGGTGCGATGTCCTCCAGCCGGGACACGAAGCGGAGCGGGATCACGGCTCGCTTGTCCGGACCCAGGGCGACAAGGAGGACCGTGACGGTGCGGCTATTGCTGCCGGTCGATCCGCGGGTAGGTGCCGCTGCGGTGGCGTTGCCGTTGCCCTTCAGCCCGACCTTACGAGCAAGTCCGAACGCATCAAGGATCAAAGCAACCTTGCCATCGCCCATGATCGTGGCGCCGGCGAAGACAGGGATGTGCTTGAGCTGACGGGCCAGGGGCTTGACCACAATTTCCTGAGTGTCCACGATCTCGTCCACGACCAGGCCGAATCTCCTTCCCTCAGCATGGAGCACAACCAGATAAGCCACGCTGTCGGAAGATCTACGCACGTTGTCTTCCAACCCCAGAACCTGACTGAGGTAAACAATGGGCAACAGCTCGCCGCGAAGACGATACACCGGGGCGTTGTGGACCCACTCGATTCTGTCCTTCCCATCGCGCGGGTCTACCCGAACAAGTTCCAGCAAACTTACTTGGGGAATCGCCATCCGCTCGCCACCTGTGCGGACGATCAGAGCGGGGATGATGGCTAAGGTGAGTGGCAACTTGATGCGAAACGTCGTTCCACGCCCTCGTTCGGTCGAGATTTCAATAGATCCGCCTATCTTCTCAATGTGCGTTTTCACCACGTCCATGCCCACGCCACGGCCGGACACATTCGTCACCTTCTCTGCAGTCGATAAGCCGGGATGGAAAATGAACTGCAGAATCTGGTGGTCGGGAGCGGTGGCTGCAGCGTCGGGCGTCAGAAGCCCACGCTCGATCGCTTTGCGACGAACTTTGTCGATGTCGATCCCCCGACCATCGTCAGAGATTTCGATATTCACCTGGCCCCCTTCGTGGTAAGCGCGGAGGCTCAAGGTTCCTTCCGCGGGCTTGCCGGCGGCAGTGCGCTCCTCGGGCGATTCAATCCCATGATCGACTGCGTTACGAATCAGGTGGGTCAGCGGGTCTTTTATCGTTTCCAGGATGCTCTTGTCGAGCTCGACCTCTTTTCCGTGCAGCTCGAGCCGGACCTGCTTGCCGCACTGCCGGGCAAGGTCGCGCACGACCCGAGGGAGCTTGTTCCAGATTGTGGCGATCGGTTGCATCCGTGTCTTCATCACCCCCTCCTGGAGTTCGGTCGTGACGAGGCTGAGCCGCTGGCTGGCGTTCAGGAAAGCGGGATCGCTCTGAGTGTTCGCGAACTGCACGATCTGATTGCGGGCCAGGACGAGCTCGCCGACGAGGTTCATCAGCTTGTCGAGCAGTGCCACATCGACCCGGATCGTACTATCGGAAACGTGTGAGGCCTTCCCCGAACTCTTGCGTGGCTGGTTCTCGGCAACCGGTCTCGCCGACCCTTCTGTGGGCCGGACGCCTTTGCCCTCCGAAGAATCCGGCGGTGAGGCCGGCTGCTCGGCGGGAGCCGTGCTATCCTCGGGGGCAGGGGCCGCTTCGCTTACTTCGACCGACTGCGTGTTAGCAGGGGCCTCGCCGGCGACAGATGCTTCCCCTCCAGAGGAGGGGGCCGCTTGGTAGGCTTCCTCCAGCTTGCGAAGAAGCTCGGAATAGCTGTTCTCCCCATCGCTGCCAGACTCTTCGATGGTCTGCAGCATCGTGCGGATCGCGTCCGCAGTAGCGAGGAGCAGGTCGTTAATGTCGGGGGTCAACCTCATCTGCCCATCACGGAGCCGGGACAGCAGGTTCTCCCCTGCATGGGCCACCGCTTGCAGCTTCTCGAAGCCAAAGAAACCGGCGCTGCCCTTAATCGTGTGCAAGGTGCGAAAAACGCTCGCCAGTCGGTCCGCATCGTCAGGATCGGACTCGAGCGCAACCAGGTCCTGGTCGAGTTGATCCAGGTTCTCGTAACTTTCGACAAGAAAATCCTTCAGGATGTCGCCAAAATCGGTCATCGCTTGCCCTCCCGACACTGCCCACCTTCAGCCGCTCAGGCGCCAGGCATACGCAGCCCCTGTCGCTCTCCAAACGTCAACCGTATCGAGAACGGCCCCTCAGCGCTGTCAAAGTGCAGGTAGGCTACACTCTCTGGTTCATTGGGGAATAGCTGCAACGCAGTACCACGTACGATCGTCGGCAGCGACATCTGGACCTTCAAACCGGCTCCGTCCAGCTTCGCAACGACGTCTCCGGCCAAAATATTCACGAGCTCGCCGGCAACATCGGCGGTTTCGTCCGAGTCGAACTGGATCGTTTCGTCGCCCAGCATGTGCGCTGCCAGACGTTCCGCCGTACCCTGCGGCAGCGACCAACAAAGGGTAAACGTGCGATCGCCTACGAAACCAATGATGCCCGCCACGGACGGCACGTTCGGGTCAGGCCCGCTGTCCTCCGTTTGTGTTGCCTGACAACCATACATCGCTTCGAACGTGCAGCGGACAGCGTCACTGACCGCGCGAAGCACCGTGTCGCAGACCTCGTGGTGGGGTGGAGTTTGGCAAGACATCGCTTCCTCCAAGCGTGAACAGCTCAGTTCGTTAGCCGAAGAGTCGCTTGAACAGACCACCGCTGGACGCCTGGGCAGGTTGCCGAGCTCCGCCTGCTTCGGCTAGCTCTCGCGCTCTCGCCGCACACTTGCGTAGCTTTGATTGCAGCTCTTCCACCGTGAAAGGCTTTGCGATGTATGCGTCAGCGCCCCCCTCATCCAGCGCCTGTTGCATCTTCCCCATTGTCTTCTCGCTGGTCACCATCACCAGCGGGATCGGTTGATATCCATGTTCAGATTCCCATTTCCGAATGGCGCATACCAACTCGTAGCCCGTCATGTTCGGCATGTTCCAATCGATGAACGCGATCTCAAAGGGTTGCTCCTGAAACTTCTGGAGTGCGTCCGCGCCATCTGCGGCCTCTGTGAACTCAAAGTCCGCAAGCTCAGCCTGCGTCAACGAACGCATCACCATCTTCCGCATCACCGCAGAATCGTCCACTACAAGAGCTCGTACTTTGACACTCATTGCTTCCTCCAGCCGGAAAGCGTGCCATTCGTTCGCCTACGGGAGGACTGTTGGGTGGGTACGGCAAGTCGACTGCACTCAACAATAGAACGTGCTATCGCACGAAGCCGATCTGGTTTTCTCTCCGTCGGAGGGGACAGAATCGCTCCGTACCTGGTGTAGCGATTCTGCAACATCGACAACAACAAGAGCAGCAGATGTTGCTTGTTGCCCTCACAGCATACGATCGCTCCACTCGGGTGAGCTGCGGATCGACGCTTCCCGTCGCGGTCCAGGCCGGGGGCTAAGGGCAAAACGGTCGGGCGTCGGGCTGCCTGGAACGGAGACCGTCGCCACGGGACGGCGCGAGGCGTCCAGTCCACGCGCGCCGAGCCGCTGCTCGGAAACAGCCGTGACGTAACTTGCCAGCATAGAGCCGAATTGTGTGTTACTCTTCTGTGTGACTGCTGCTGCTGTTTGGTGGGTGCCATCCGGTGAGGTGGCAGAGGTTCTCCTGACGAGCGCGGGGTACGGCGAAAGCAGCACTGCGGTTACTCGCGAGACAGAGGGGAGCACAGCAGAGCGCGGGAGCCGCTGCGAGCCGTAGCCACGAGGTCGGGTGGCGAAGGCCTCGCGCTCGTCGGGCGGAACCGTTGTTCGACGCAAGGGAACCATACGCGGAGAAGAAAGATGGTCGATCTTGGTTGTGTAGAGAATCGAGCGGAACCGAAAAAGCCGATTGCTCAGCCCGAAGGCGGCCATGCCGCGGCAGAGATCGCGGGCGAAGAGCGAAGCGAAGTACGGAGCCGATGGGAACAAGCCAACTCGGAACGAGCTCTTGCTCAATTACGAAAAACTGCTTCCGAGACCAAACAGCAGGCTGCTGCTGCTTCGGATGATGCTAGCCGGGTGAGCCAAAACCTGGAGACTATTGCGGCGGCCGTAGAGCAATTGAACGCAGCGATTCGTGAGATCGCGCAGAATTCCTCGGAAATGGCGCGAGCGTCTCGAGAGGCCTGCGATCGCATGAGTGCAGCTCAGGCCACGCTCGAGGACCTTGCCAAGGCCAACGACGAAATCGACGAAGTCATTCGGGTGATCACAGCGATCGCCCAACAAACCAATCTACTTGCTCTCAATGCCACCATTGAAGCGGCACGTGCGGGCGAATTCGGCAAGGGGTTTGCTGTGGTGGCCCACGAGGTGAAGGAATTGGCGAAGGAGTCGGCTCGGTCCACGGACGATATCGCCCAACGGATTAACTTGATCCGAACCTGTTCGGCACGCACGATTGAAGCAATTCGGGAGGTGACCGACCTGATCCAGGAAGTTTCGGACATGGCCGGCACAATTGCTGCCGCGGTAGAAGAGCAAAGCGCCTCGACCCGTGAAATCGGTAGGAGCGTTGCGGAGTCTGCGGAAAGAGCGGCGGCTATCGCAGGGAATGTGGCCAAGATCGCTGAAGGCGTTTACACCACGGAAAGGCAATGTGAGCGTTTGGCTCTACCTACTGGCCTGAGCATGAACGTGTCCGATTAGAAGACGGACAATCGCCGAGCAGGCAACCGCCTATGTGGTTGCAGCTCGGCATTATCCGAATCTGGACCCCCTACAAGATCAGGTGACACGCGTCCGTCGGCACTCCCAGGGAGTGCCGACTTTTTGCGCGCACGGGCTACCGAACGTCCTCGTGCGTTTGGCGGCGACGTCAGACCTCGACGCGTTGCCCTCACGGGCTGCTCCGGTGGTACGATTCCTTGCTCAACGCCGGAGAACGTTCCGTTGAGACGACACGGAGCGTGCGAAGGCCAGGCTAGCCGCCCGCTCCGGCGGGGTAGGGAGCTTGCTGGGCGAACGGGCCACCACCGTGGGGACGTCAGGCCGTCCCCCGAGGGGGCGCAGTGCGCGAACTGAGTTCGCCATGTTGTTTCTTTAGCGTACGTGGGCAATCCAACCGGTGAACTCGTACCAGGGCTGCTCGGCGCCGCTAGCGGACGCCTCCAACGGAGAAGCCCGGTAACCGTGACGCGACCCTACTGCTGTAGGACAATCCCATCCGTGGTCCGTCGCTTGTGGACGCCTTGATAGGCACGTGGCCGCGCCGGGGCAGGGAAGGGAGCGGCAGGCCCGCGTCCAAGGAGCCGTCGTAAAACGTAAGCGCATGGCTTCGCATGCGCAAATTGGCACAGGGAAACTGTCTGCGGGCGAAACGCTGGATACACAGAGCTGGGTTATGTCGAGTAGCAGGGGCCGGCACCCTGTCTGTCCACCCTATATTGTGGTCATATCGCGGGCGATCGTCCAAGCGGTCGGGATTCCCTACGGTACGGAACTCGGATGAGCCGGAACGGCCGCGATCCCTTCTTGCGCGCTATATGAATGGGGCTTAGCACGGGTTGCCAGTGGTGGGCGCATCGAGACGACACGCGAACGATCCTGCTGCAGCCACCCCTGCTTCCGGGGGGCGCTCCGCCAGGCTCGACCCGCGACGCGCAGGCCACCGTCCGGGCCCCCTCCAGGACGAGGTGCCCAGACGGCGGCGCAATGGCCCCTTAACCGCACCTGTTTCCGAGCTCGCGGACGTGGCCCCGAGAAGGAAGGCCGCGCATATGGCGGACCGGGAATAAAAAAAGGGCGCAGCCGGCCGGACCTGGAACGGCTGCGCCCTGGAATAGGATCACTGGACGCGGAACTTACTGGCCAGTTCACGCAGTTGCTCGGCCAGCGAATTCAGTTCTGTACTGGTGCGCCGAGTCTCATTGGCAACGTCCGTGACTTCTTGCGCCGCGGCGTACAGTTGCTCCGTGCCGGCGGCGATCTCGTCCATACTGGTCCGCACCTCCGCCGCCGTGCGGAGCATTTCCTCGGCACGATCGGACAGAGAACCGACCTGTTCAGAAGTCCACTGCGTCGTGGTGGTCTGCTGCTCCACGGCTGCGGCAATTGCCCGGGCCGCCTCGCTCACGTCACCGACGACCCCCTGGATCTTGCCCACAGACTCGATCGTCCGCTGCGTGGACTCCTGGATGTGAGCGATCCGCTGGCGGATGTCGTTGGTGGACTCGGCCGTCTGATGGGCCAGTTCCTTGACCTGGTTGGCCACAACTGCAAATCCCTGGCCGGATTCGCCTGCCCGAGCTGCCTCAATCGCTGCATTGAGCGCGAGCAGATTGGTCTGGAAGGCGATATCTTCGATCGTTTCCGTGACCTTGTTAATTTCGTGAGCCGCTCTACGCAGGTCGGCAATTTCCTGACTGCTGTTCTGGACCAGCCCTTCTGCCTCCTGGGCGAGTTCCGCTGTGCGTCGGGCGTTGCCGGAGATTTCACCGATGCTCGCCGTCATCTCTTCCATGGCTGACGCGAGCGACCGGACGCTATCGGCCACCTGCTCAATGCACTCCGCCATGCGGTCGATCGACTCCCTACCCTCGGTGACGGACTGGAGTGCACGCCCCGCGCGCTCGGTGGTGGCGGTGGCGTTTTCGGCAAGGGTACTAGCCGTCCCACCGAGGGTGTCCACAGAGGCCATGACTTCGTCAGCAATAGCGCGAATCCTGGTCACCATCGTTCGCAAGCCGTGCCCCATCGTGTTAAGCGAGTCAATCAGCTCCCCGACCTCATCCCGTGTTCGACTCGTGCAGGCGGCGGCCAGATTTCCTTCGGCCACTTCCTGCGCGAATCGCGACGCATCCGCCAACGGCTCGCAAACGAACCGTCGGGTGAATAGGAAAGTGCCGGCAAGGACCAGAAGGCCAAGCATGGCCGTGCCCACCTGCCAGCGGACCAGCGTGGACTGTGCTGCCTGAGCGCGGCTCGACACGACGTCGGCCAAATTCTGCCGCGCCGTTTCGCATTTGCGGAGCGCCTCACGAAATGCCTCGAGTCGTACCCCATAGTTGGGGTTACTGGTTCCTGTGCCAACAAGCTGTCGGACACTGGCCAAAACGTCCCGCCACGCCTGTCGCAGATCGCTGAATTCCTCCCTGCTTCCATCCGCCGTGTTTGGCGAACCGGTTGCGGCGGATCTAGCGGCCCCGCTACCCTCGATCTCCGGATCGGCTACTCCCAGAAAACCGCTTACCCGTCGGGCAACGGCTCTCATCTCCGGCGACCAGTCCGTACTGCCTTCGATCAACCGCTGGATCGACTCAGCACGCTTCCCGTCAACGGGGGCTTTCACAACAAGGATGCCCATGAGGTCACCTAGTTTCCAGTTGCGATGCGGGCTATTCGGAAGCGAATTGTGGCAGTCCACACAGGCTTGATCAACGGCCCTGTCCGCAAGCACGTAGTAATACCGTGCGCTATCTCCGCTTCGCACAACAGCTTCGTACGGCTTGTCGGGATCGGCGGAAAGTGCCGCCCAGGCTTTATGCAGGATGGGGTCGTTCAAGGCGGCTTCCGGGTTAACCGGCCATTTTGAGCGGAGGGCGACCGAGAATGAGGAATTTGCGGTGGATCGAGTAAACAGCTCACGCGTCAAGGTAGCCGGATTCGGAATCGCCTTCGGAGTGGTCAGGTAGTCAGAGATGGCCTGGACGTCGAGTCCGTCGTTCCTCAGTTTGATCACCACGTGTTTCGTGTAGTAGGAGCGGACCGCAGCAGCCTGCTTGCCGAGAAGGGCGCACATTTCCCGTAGGGACACTAGCCTAGATTTCGTTGCCTCGTGCTCCAGAACAGCGGCTTCGAACTCGCGCAGAGCTTGCGCGACCGCTGCGGATAGTTCCAGATCGTGCCGCATCTGGTCCGTGGCTCGTCGGGTTGCGAGCATCAGGGCCATTTGAATCGCCCCACAAACCAGAAGCGGTAGGAGGAGGAGCGAAAACTTTATGCTCAGCGACCAACGGCGGCGTGGGGTTTTCTCCACGGCCGCTTCGGCTGTGGTCGCCTGCTTTTTCTGCACAGTCGCGGCGTTCTGCATCCACGGCGGCGTGGGCCCTACCGCTGTGGAACACACGGACTCGTTGGCCGCAGTTGCCAAGGCCGTGGACCCAGCATTCGCAGCTTGAGGCAACATCCTGCGCAACCTCCCGTTTGAGCTAAGCAACAACGATCTTGAAAGGGTGCGATGCAGGTGGGCGTGACACCGTTCTGTCCAAAACTAGCACGTACTTCCTTGCGCGGTGATTGGCTGAGCTGCATGCTCTGGCTATCGCACCGGCTAAAGGGTTCAGACGGGTTGGAGAAAGGATCCGCTCGTCGCAAACGGCCCCGGCTTGACGGCCACGCCAAGGCTGACTCTGACCGCCGGGGATGTCGTGCGATGCTGCGCACGAGAAGGTTGAGCGGGCGATCAAGACTGGTTGGTTTTCCGTCGGAGCGCTTGGTGTTGGCGAGGATGGGCGAGAGCAAAGCATGTTGGGCACGTCCGAGCAGTCTACTGTGCCCAGTGGTGAAAGGGGGTACGGAACTGCGTACCCCCAGTATGCGCTGAACCCACGTTGACCGGCAGCGTCGCCGCTAGCTCACAGACAGAAGAGATCTTTCGTCCTCTTTCTGAGGCTCTACAGCACGACTTCGGTCAGCGGTCGCATCAGACAGCTCCGCTGCAGCCACTTGGAAAGGTGCCATCAACTGCTCCAGTTCAACGGCGAGTTCACTAATTCCGAGACCGGTGGCGCGGGTTTCCTGTGCTCCTAGAGCTAAGGACCGAGCGCTCCTTTCCATCTCTGTCACCTGGCGGGCAATATCGTCTAGGGCGACGCTAACCGTCGAGACCGAGGACGAGACCACGTCCGCCGCGTCGGATGCACCTGTCACGCTTCGGGCGACCTCCTGGATCGCCGCTCGCTGTTCTTCCACGACTGCAGCAATTGAACGGGAAGATTCCAGCACACGTTGTACATTCTCGTTGATCGTTCGGATTGCTTCGGATACGGTGACCACCCGTTGTTGCATGGTCTGAATTCGCTCGCTGATATCGACCGTTGCTTCTGCTGTCTGTTTGGCCAGGTCTTTGACCTCGTTGGCCACCACGGTGAAACCGCGACCAGATTCTCCCGCGCGGGCAGCTTCGATAGAGGCGTTCAGCGCTAGAAGGTTGGTTTGGTCGGCAATTTCTTTGATTGTTCCCACGATTTGTCCGATCTCCTCCGCGGCGTTCCGCAGCTCCGCAATACTCCGCTCGCTGTTTTGCACAGAGGCCGCTGTTTGCTCCGCAACGGACCGACTCTGGTTGGCGTGGTCCGCTGTCTGTGACAGTGTTGCCGTCATTTCCTCCACCGCGGAGGCGATAGCGCGTACACTGTCACTGAGACCCTCGGCTGAGCTGGTGAGATCGACCACCGTCGCTCGAATCTGCTCCGTTGCCGAAGTAACAAGGTTTGCACCAGAGGACGTGCTGCTCGCTTCTTCGGCCAGTTCATCCGCTGTGTGTGCAAGAGTGCCAGCCGCCTGGGCCAGTTTTGCCGCCCCACTGCGAACTCGACCAACGACACGGCTGAGCTCGGCACACATGCGGTTTAGCGCGTCGGTCAAGCGCCCAACTTCATCAGTGCTCCTTACCTGGCACCGCTCGGTGAGATTCCCCTGGGCCGCCTGCTCGGCAAGCTTCGTCGCCTCGGCCAAGGGGATGCAAAGCCGTTGTCGCAGCCGCCAGGATACCGTGCCCAACAGAATGAGGCCGGCAAGAATCAGGACGAATTGCAGCCCATACAGGATGTGTGCTGTCCGTTGAGATGCGGCACTCATTTGGGCAACCGCGGCATTCTGGGCCGCCACGCAGTCGCGTGTGGCCCCCCAAAGCTCCTCCAACGCCTTCTGGTCGGGCGGTGCCGTTCGGCTTGAGGCAACCAGTGTCTCGGCCGCCTGAACCATGCGGTTCCAGGCCTCGAAAGCGCGCTCCAGTAGTGCGCGCACCTGGACATTCCCCTCTGGAGCCAAATTGGCCGTTTCTCGCATGGCGAGGTCGCGGTAGACCTGGCCTCCTTCGATCAAAGCGGCTTGGCTGGTTTCGAACAGCTCGCGCGTCTTGCTCCAAGACCGGTTTGGTTCTGCGCCGCCCACCTGGTCGACTGCGAGGGCGTCGTGGAGCGCTTCTTTAGCGAAGCGTTGGGCCAGCATTCGCTGCCGTCCCGCGATGTCGACTCTAGCCACCTGAGTGGTCAGCTTGCTAACGCCAATGTAAGTTGCGACGCCGGCCGTAACGAAGGCAACCAGGATTAGCGTGAGATGGAACATAAGACACTTGCCCACCGATGAGGTACCGAATCTCATAGTACTCCCTCCGGAATGTAGATCTTCTGCTAGTTTTCCCTCACCGGCGGGCAGCATCCTCTACTGCAGCATAGCTCATTCATTAGGCCCGAGAACGCACCCTTTTGTGACGCGTGGGCGCAACGCGCACCTCGACGGGCAACACGGACTTCTGCCAGCGCGAGATTCGTCTCCGGTTCGCCAGACGAGAGTCGGCGGCCGGATCGACGCACCCACCAGCAAGGGAACGCAGTTCGGTACACTCGTTGTCGAAGCGCCCCTCATGGGGGAGAAATTTGGGCGATGGCGTGGCGAGCGCCGGCATGCCGCGCACCCGTGCAAGAGGGAACACGGCAAGCTACTCACCGTTCCCACGTGCGTGGGGGGCCACGCAGCAACGAAGCTAGCCAGCAAACCCTCCAAGGGGAACATCACGTAGGTTCCCCGTTCGGTCCGCCTGGCTGCCGTGGGACTAGACGGGCAGAAGAAAAACAACGGGGGGGGGCATCCCGTAGCAAAACTTTTGCCCTGCACAGAGGCGGATAGCTGCTCTATCGTGTCCGAGCCTACATCAGCCGCTCGTACTCATGGATGAACCGGAGCGCGTTTTCGCTGAACCCATCGATGTGGACCCAGCGTCCGTATCCTGCTCCATTTCGATAGGGGGCTACGTTGATCAGGTAGGCGTGCTCCGCGAGCGGGTCGGGCACCTCGTCGTGCGCCTGCTCATCCGTGATCACGATCAGCCGATCGTGAGGGATGCGGTTCAGGTGGCGCACGGCCTTTCCGAGGTACGTCCCCCCGTGCGGCTGGCTGGCGATAATGGCATCGATGCCGGGCAGTCCTCGCCAGCTCGGCACCTCAACCACCGCGTTCGAGAAGGTGAACACCCGCTTCTGGCCCGGGAACAGGGCAGCGAGCGCGGCCGCAGCATCCAGGCGGCTGAGCTGCGAGCGGCGGGACAGAGGCACGCTCATCGATAGGGACACGTCCACCAAGAGCAGGGTCTGGCCGTCGAACCGCGGCAGATCGCTCAGGCTGGCCAGCATGGCCTCGTTCAGCTCGTGGGCGAACTCAGGCGCATTATGAGCCCCTGCGAGCAACCGGAACGGTAGCACCCTATCCGCCCGCCTGCGTGCCAGGATAGAGGTGTTTGGGTACGGACGGAGCGGCTGGCTTATTTGTCGAGGCACGAAGCAGACCGCTGAGCTCGGCCCTTGGTGTGCCGATCACGCCAGAAGGGGTGGAGCAGGCCGCTATGGAGGTTTCAGCACGCGAACGCACAGTTGCCGCACAGATGGGCTTCAGGCACTTGACAAGAAGAAGAAGAAGAAGAAGAAGAATCAAACGTGTCCTTCGAATAAGTTAGGGAGGTGAAGCGATGCTGGGTCGTCGGTCTTCCCGTGGTGCTTGGTTCCTCTGGGCGGCGGTCGGTGTGTGGAGCCTGCTGCTCGGTGTGTGGGTGTCAAGGCCAGGGTTGGTCGTGGGCCTGTCGGCTGAGGAAGCCACCGCCGTAAGAGGCGCGGCTTGCAAGTGGTACGTCCGGTATGCCGAGGGATGTCTGGAGGGCGCCTGCGTTAGGCCCGAAGGTCGTCTGTATCGGCCGCGAACTTGGCCCTGGGAAGGGGACGTGTACGCAAAAGAGCTGCAGAACCAGCAATGTTCAACGGCTGAGTGTGGCTACTACCAGATTGCGGTGCCCTGTAGCACACCCTAGGTGTGGGGCCTGGGGCACGTGGTTCTCGTTCGCCCTTGGGTAGGAGAATGTGGGTGCGAGATCAAGCGTGTCGGTTTCGCAGAGGTCTGCTCGTACGGACCGGCTCCTGGGTGGGAGTGCTGCTCGCGTTATTCGGTCAAGGGATGCGTGCCGGTGAGCCGGATCCGCCGTCGGTGGAGGAGATCGCGCGCTGTCTCCGGGAGGGCTATGATAGCGTGCGCGACGGGTTTGTGCTGCGTTGGCGCCAGGTGTGTCGCAACGACACATTTTTCCGCAACGTACTTCGGCGGGATTTGATGTGGAGGTCTTCGGGGCATGGCACCGACATGGCGTCGGTTGAAGTTTTTGTGCCCTCGACATCCTGGGGCAATAGCGAGAGGACCAGCCCCGACGCATCCCTTGAAACGCCGCCGAACCTTTTACAGCCAAGACAAGCAGGTGGGTTCTCAGTACGGGTATTTGCGCTACTCCGTTTAGACCATACTCGTTGGCAATTGCTCGGGGTGGAATATGGCTGGCGCGGATGCGGGGCGCCACTTCCGGAGAAGCAGTCGCCGGTTGGCTGGTCGAATTTGACCATCGACGCTTTGTCTGACTTGGATCAAATTGTAGCGGCTTCGGAAAAGCGCCTGGAGGAATTGCGAACGGCTGCGAAGAAACCGTCAGCCGACTATCTCAGCAAGAGCATTCCAACCTCGATGGTGGTTCTCGATGATCACTACCTGTCCGCGTTGGGAATGTGTATCGCGATCTCTGAAGGAAACCTAGTTTTGCTTTCTCCGGACGCGGATCCTTGGTTTGGAGGAGCGGTATCGCTAGATAGAACGCACGGTGAGGTACACCATGAAGTGTACTGGGACCGGTACGGCATCAAGCGTGTGGCCAAGCAATTTGTAATGGCGTTACCGGAGTTAGTGCAGAGAGGGACCGTGGTGGGCGTGGAGGGCAGTAACGGCGAGCGTTTGGTAGAAGTCCTAGGCCCCGGGGGACATCGGCTGTGGTTGGCGGAGCGGTATGGTTATCAGCCGGTACGCTGGGAATGGCGTTGCCCGACGGGTGATCATTCCATGGGCGTGGACGAATTTTCAGAGTATAGGCGGGTCACGGAGGCATTGTGGCTGCCGTATCGGGTGCGACGGCGGTACGAAGGTCGCTGGTACGGGTTGGCGGAGGATGCCGTGGTGGAATACCAGGTGGAGCTGGCCGACGCGCGGGCACCGAGTGCTGAGGAGCTCAAGGAGCTGTTCTTCGGCCAGGTTCCTGACGAGAAGTGTTTGGTGAAGGATGCTCGATGGCTAAAGGATCCCCGGACGGGCTTGCCCCTAGACGTCGAATATCCGTGGGTTCGCGATGAGGAAGAGCGCGAGAGACTGAGGGAGGCAGCGGTAGCGCGGATGCGCGCCATCTTCGGTGCCGACCAGGGGCGTGGAATAGGACCACGGTGGCGAGGCGTTTTTCTAGGGGTGGTAGCAGCGCTGATCATGCTCGCGTTACTGCTTGTTCGCCACCGCAGGCGCCTCAGTCGGCCGAAGTAGACCGGATGAATTTGCGCTGGGTAAGGTGCCATGTTGGGCCTCGTAACAGTGGCCTGCCTCTTTTCGGGGTCCATAGGCGCGTCGTCGCGCGCCCTCACCGAGCAGACAACTCCCCACTGGCGCGATCGGCGTGCCTGCGGTGCGGTGGCGCTCTATGCTTTCCTAGGTGGACACGGCTACCGAGTTAGTTACCCTGAGTTGGCCCAAAGGCTGCCGATTGGTGACCGGGGAACCACCCTTCTGGACTTGGCTAGAGTAGCACAACGACACGGCTGCCCGGCTAGCGCAACGCGGCTCACGTTGCCCAAGTTGAGGCGGCTGGTTCCGCCCGTGATCCTGCTGGTGGACGTGCCCGACGCGGAATTGGACCACTACGTCGTGTGGCTGGGTCTTAGCGGGGACGGTCTCCACCGGTTGATGGATCCGACCTCGCTTAGCACTTTCCTCGTGGCCGAGGGTCAACTTCGCGCCCGGTGGACGGGCTACGCGGTCGCCGCTCTGCCGGAGAACCTGGTTCGCCTCTTCGTCGGACATGCACTCGTTGGCTTCGGCGCGACACTGGTCCTGGTTCTGCTTGGGCGTCGCGTTCTTCGGCGACGCCTTACGGCAGCTGCAGTGCTTTTAGCCAGCCTCTTTCCATCAGGGTGTAGCGGCGCGAGCGCTCAGTCCCAGCCGCCAGAATGGTCCGAGATAAAGCTGCGCGACCGGCCACTGGCCGTTCAGCCTCGCGCCAGGATCGTACTGTCCCCTGATCAGCGAGCGGCAGTGCAGCGGCAGCTTTCTCGGTTCCTGCCAAGCTCCGACCTCACCGCCAATGGGTATCTCCACGCTCTCCGACTGCTCGGTGACAGGCCGGAGGAGGGGGCATCAAATGCTTGCAGGTAGTCCTCTTGAGAAAGACTACGCGGCTGTCGTACCACCGTTAGTGAATGTGCCCCGTCCTTGGCGGCGCGTGAAAGCTGCGGCGATTGCTCTGATTGCTCTCGCTTGGCTGGGATCGCTCTCCTTCCTCGCATGGCATCACTCACCCCACGCGGGCGAGCTACCACACCTTTTCGGGGGGCTCTGCTTCTGGCAGCTCCGACGCTACGACATTTACGCCGTCAACCCGCCCTTGGGCCGGGCTATTGCGTCCGGGGCCGCTGCAGCGGCCGGGATGGAACTGCCCCAACTTGATCAACCCCTGCCGCCTGGCTGGATCGTACGTTCGGAGTGGATTGGGAACCGCGAGCTACTGGACCAAAACCCTGACTGGCGCGTGCCACTCTTCTGGGCGCGCGTTGCCTTGCTGCCGTTCGCGCTGCTGGGGCTGCGGTGCTGTTATCTCTGGGGGAAGGAGGCGGCGGGGCGCAGGATTCGTCGCGTCGGGTCTCCTCCTGCTCTCGCCTACGTTTCTGACCTGGACCCCTACCGTCCTCCCAGACGCCGCGACCGCCTTTCTGGCCGTGGCGGCGAGTTATGCCTATTGGCGATGGCTGTTGTGCGGCGAATGGCCGGACCTGGTGCGCGCCGGCCTTGGGATCACACTTGCCTGCCTGACCAAGTTCAGCGGCCCACTCATCCTGCTCGGTTGGCTCATCGGTACCGCGCTGCTCGCGGTCGCACACGGTGGCCGACATCAACGCAAGCGGCTCGTCTTCGGAGCGGTTGCCCTGAGCGCGGCAACCGTGTTACTGATCAACAGCTTCTACGAGTTCCAGGGTAGCGGTCGGCCTTTGGGAGAATACCGGTTCCTTTCGACACTGCTGGCGGGGGACTCACATTCCGGAGCACGGAACCGCTTCCACGGTGGCTGGTTTCACTGGTTGCCGGTTCCGTTACCGGAGGCATACGTGCTGGGGATCGACCGCCAGATCAGCGAGTTCGAGCACCATCGCGGCGCGTACCTGTTTGGCAAGTACCTGACAGGGGGACGCTGGTACTGGCACCCGGTGGCGCTGGCCGTGAAGGAGCCCACGGGAACCTTGTTGCTGGGTGGTCTGGCGGTGATCTTGGTATGGCGGCTTCGGGCTGGCCCCCGTCTGGCGGTCGTGACGGCCGGTTGCGCGGCCCTGCCGCTGGCGGTTGCGCTCGTGGTGACGCTGGGGGCCAACGGCCATTTGCGGTATGCGCTGCCAGTTCTCCCGTTGTTCTACGTCGCCGTGGCTGTAGTGGCGGCTTCAGGCGGTCGCTGGGCGAACCTATGGGTAGGCTGCTGCTTGGTGTTGAACGCGGCCGAACTTGGCAACGCATGGCCCCATCCCGAGAGCTTCTTCAACACCGCCTCGCGGTTGCTGGCGCCGAAATGGCCTCCTCTGGGAGGCGACAGCCTCGATCCCGGAATGGACTACTGGTACCTCCACGACTGGTACGAAAGGGAAGGCAGGCCCGAGCCAATCTATGCCCTTTGCAAAGGCGGGATTTCGTTGACCCGTTTTGGCCTGCCCTCCTCAGCCGATGAGCCAGTGCCTCTGACTCTAGGGGGCTGGTATGTCATCAGTGCGCGTGCGGAGCCCGACTTTCCCACGCTAGCCGCTCGCATACGAGCGGCAGGCCGGTGCGTCGACCGGATCGGAGCGTGCCTGGAGGTGTGGAGAGTGCCTCCTCCTAAGCCTCCACCCGATGCGGGGATTCCCTTGCGTTGACCAGGGCTGCGGTGACTGCGGAACAAGGGGGGCTCCCCAGGGGACGCAACATCTGCGGGGTGCGGGGGCCGGAGTGTTCCCCGCGAACAGGTTCCCGTGCTCCCCGTGTGAACGCTGACTGATGTGCCCCCGGTCGCGGTCCGGATCAACCGCGTAGGGGATTCCGTTCGAGCATCCCCGGGAACAGCAGCAGGCGGCGGTGAAAAGAACGCCGACCGACAGAGTGCGCCTGCGTTGGGATCCGGTGGGCACGCTGGCCCAGCGCGGGTTCGAAGTTCGCCAGCGTGCGGTCGGCGTGCAAGAGGCATTCGGTCGTCGATGAGGGCATGTGTTGCCCTCGCGCGGGGGGGTAGACTGTGCTCCAGGCTGTATGGTCCCCTCTGGCTGCCCTGTTGCTCTCGGTCGTGAGCCGATCGTCATCCGCTGCCTTGAGAAGAACGGGGCCACGCACATCGGCGTGGCCCCGCGGAAATCTCTGCCCACGACCTATTGCGACAGCTCCAGCACGAGCTTCTCGTACTCGTGGATGAACCGGAGCACGTTTTCGCTGAACCCATCGATGTGGACCCAGCGTCCGTATCCTACCCCATTGCGGTACGGTGCCACGTTGATCAGGTAGGCCCGCTCGGCCACCGGGTCGGGCACCTCGTCGTGCGCCTGCTCATCCGTGATCACGATCAGCCGATCGTGAGGGATGCGGTTCAGGTGGCGCACGGCCTTTCCGAGGTACGTACCCCCGTGCGGCTGGCTGGCGATAATGGCATCGATGCCGGGCAGTCCTCGCCAGCTCGGCACCTCCACCACCGCGTTCGAGAAGGTGAACACCCGCTTCTGGCCCGGGAACAGGGCAGCGAGCGCGGCCGCAGCATCCAGGCGGCTGAGCTGCGAGCGGCGGGACAGAAGCACGCTCATCGATGCGGACACGTCCACCAAGAGCAGGGTCTGGCCGTCGAACCGCGGCAAATCGCTCAGGCTGGCCAGCATGGCCTCGTTGAGCTCACCGGCGAACACCGGCGCCGCACGGGCCGCTGCCACGAAGCGGAACGGTAGCACCTTCTCGGCCCCCTTGCGCGCGAGAATCGCCTGGCGGACCAGTTCACGGTCCACACCCGCCTCTTCCATGTTGCGCAGGTTCCGCAACAGCGCAAGGTACCCGAGGCGGCCCTCGCGGAGCAGCCGCTCGAACGTCTCGCGCTTGTCCGCCCCGGTGGACAGAGCAACCTCCCACGTGTCCGGAGGGGGCAACTCGTCATCCGCCAGTTGCTTCCAGACCCGCGCCTGCTCCTCGTTCCGCGGCCGCGGATGGGTGAGGAACAGTACATCCCTGAGCCGCACCGGGGCCTTCCGGTTGTACTTGGCCAGCTCATACGCGTCGAAATTGTGGAAGGCGTCCGCAAGCCCCCGCTTGAGCTGGGCACCGAGCACCTTCTTGGCTGCAAACGGCTCGACGCCGTTGACCTTGCAATGGATGACCACCAGTTCGGCCAGCTCATCCGCCCGCCTTACCACCTGCGGAACCAGACGCCGCACCTTGTACCCCCGCCGTGCCAGCGCAGACAGCAGCAGAAGCGGCACGTGCCTCAGCTTGTACTCCGTGCGCGCCTGTACCGCGAGCCTGGCTACCTCATCCAGCTCCTCCTCCGCCAGGTTGAGCACAGTGCGCACAATTCGAGCGGCGATCTCTTCACCGTCCTCATAGAAAGTCCGCTCCCACAACAGGCAGGCCAACACCGACCTGCGGAGCTGCTGCAGCGGAGTGATCGGCCTGGCCGGAGCCCCCTCGTGAGTCCGGAGCCCCAGCTTGGAGAAAACGTTAAGCCGCATGGGAATTTCCCCTCAACTCCTGCGCTCCACCCAGCCAGCGACGACGTGCACCTGACCGCGGTACCCAAGAGACACATCGCAAAAGCCCGCTCAGCCAGGATCGCCGCTCTTGCTGATGAGCAACTCTACCGACTTTCCGGCGAGAAAGCCCAGAGCACTCATCCGGCTGCCTTTGCCGTCGCTGACCTCCCGTGCCTGACTATTCGTAAGAACCTCGCTACCTCCGACTCGCCCTTTCACATCGAGGGCGCCGATACAGACAACCCATCGGCGACTTTTAAAAAAGCTTCCCGGGTACCCCCGACCGCGGTGCTCACACCCAACTGTGGCGAAGTAACCGCAGTCAACGCCACGGGAAACCTGAATGCAACGCTAAGCCAATTCGTGCTCGCGCCGTCCAGGCCCACCACAAAGGGCCCGACGATGGGACGATCTCAATCTACATCACCCTATAGACCCGGTCAAGCCGCCCGCAGTTCCCGCTCAGATCGGAGAAGAGACCGGCGGACAGCGAGCACACGCCGCGGGTCCCGAGGGAGCTGCGTCAGGGCCCACGCAAGGCGTTGCCTGGACTCTCGGCCTCACGTTTCGGCGACTCCGGTAAAGCGCAGGCGGTTTGCTCACCACGGAGATGCACCGAGCACGAAGAGAGAAGAAGGAAACTCCCTGCTCTCTGTGCCTCGGTGGGTTTCCTGGTGGCACGGAGTTGCCGGTGCTACTCGACCGGGGCTTCGGAGAGGGGCAGACGTGGGCCTGCAGTTCGGCCCCCAAAGAGTTCCGGATCGATGCGGGGGAAAACCGCTACGGAGACGCCGAAATCGTCACGCAGGGGGTCCACATCCAGTTCCAAGCGGAACAGAAAATCGGCGCCGATCCTGGTCAGTACAAGAGACTGGCCCAGGTTCTTGTCTTCCTCGAAGTCGAACCGCGTAATGAACGACGAAACCCACTTCGGGCTCATCCAGTAGCTGTACGCGAAGTGGATCGCCTCGGAGTCGATCGGTTCCATGCTGCTGTACGCGAGCAGCAGGCTGCCTCGCGGAGGGCGATCGAGGTAGAAACCGACCGTCCAGAAACGCGGCCCTCCGTCGAACGTTTCGAACCAACCGTCTGAGATGAGGCTGGTCCGCTCACCGAGATGAATGGCCGAGCGATATTCGATCAGGCCGACCAGTTCCCCGAAGTTGTCCCGGTCTCTGTTGGGGAAGAGGGTCAGATTGACGTCGTACGTGGACCAGTCCACGATGTGTCGCGCCCCTGGAAGGCCGCGCTTGGTTTGCAGGCGGTTTCTCCAGCCGAATCGGATCGCGTGCAGGTCGTCGAGGGTTTCGGCGGAGGTCTCGAGGCCGAGCCGGATGGCGTAGATCTGGGGGTTGAGTTGAGGGGGAAGAGTCCCGGCGAACTCACGCTGGATGAACCGTTGCCGGTTCACCTGCTCCACGTCTTCGTCCAGTTCATCGTAGAGGGGCAGCCGGGTGAACGGGACATCCGAGTTGGCGATGTAGTAGTCCACGGTAAAGAGCATCTTGTGGGCGAGCCCGTGGAGGTTGAGCAGGCTGCTTTCCACTTCCGGATAAACCCGCCAGAGGGGGACGCTGGAGCGAATCCCGGCAGCGCCGTACAGTCGGAACTCATCGCTGCCCGTATTTACCTCCGACCATCCGGTGGCCCGACCGAGGAGGAACGGTACGATTCGGACCGGGCCGAGGGAGAAGGGGGCGCTGAGTTCGTGGAGGGTATCGATGCGACCGCCGTCACGGGCAATACCGGCCGGGTCTGGCACGAAGTCACCGGGGCGGAGATCGAGGTAGCCGACCGAGGAGTGCCCCCAGTAGGTGAGCCAGGGCAGGAGCGGTTGCCCGTACATGTAGAGGTCCGCGCGGGGCAGGTACTCGGTGGTGGTGAGGAAGTCCATGATCCGATGCCGGGCGATCACCGACCAAGCCCAATTGGTGCGGGTCTGTTTGAGGTAGAGCAGCGTTTCGTAGTCCTTGTCTTCCTCCCAGTCTCGTTCGTAGTACTGCTCGAGGAAGTTGCGGTCGCTGAGGTAGGCTGCTTCGGCGATGAGGGTCATGTTGTTGGGGAGTTCGTGCCGGTGTCGCCACAGGATGCGGCCACGTGTGTTCTTCTCCGGCTCGATGTTCTTGCGCCGCCGCGCGATTCGGTCCTTTCCCTGGTCTTGGATGCCCCAGGCGTTGAACTGGCCCGAGTATTTGCCCGGCAGACCGAACAGGCCACTGCTTTCGTAGCTGCCGCTGGTGCCAAGCGCGGGGCCGCGTTTCGAGAGGTAATCGGCGTGCAGCAGCCAGCGCCACTCGCCCGGCGGAGGCTCCCAGCCGAGCACTTCGAAGGCGTTCCAGGCGGTGAGCAATTGGGTACCGAACGTACGATCGCGACGGACACGAATCCGCTTCAGCGGCGACTGGATGTCTTCAACCGGTGACTCGATGTAGGGCCAGTAGAAAATAGGAATATCGCGGAAGTAAAGGAAGTTCTCCGCGCCCGAAAGACGTCTTCGGACCACTTCGTCTCCCAACGTCTCCTCTACCAGACGTGCCCGGCCAACTTCGGCGCGATAGCCCGGCCGCCCGAACCGGCTGGTGGTGATCTGGACCAGATCACCCTGGAACTCGTGAGCTGCGAGCTGGCGGAGTTCGGCCGCCCGCACGATGAGGGGGACGTTCGGTGCGTGAGGGAGGGGGGCGCGCAGTTCGACATTACGAATCAGGGCCACGCTTTGCCGCACGTCGTAGTACATCACGTCCGCTTCGATTCGCCGCGGCCCCTGCCGAACCACCACGTTGCCCTCCAGATAAAGCTCCAGCGGTACGTCCTGGCCTTGCTCTCCCCCCTGGGTGACCTTGTGTGCTTCGGCGGACAGGGTCCAGATCACCATGCGATCGGCCGCGATGTCCACCGCTCCAACCCCGGGAATGTTGTCCAGGACGAGCTGGATTCCACCAGAAACGACCACGGCCGTACGATCCGGGCCGATCTGGCGGGACTGGACCTCGAACGGTCGCCCGTACCGGGGGTAGGCGCGGAGTCGACGCTCGCGGGGGTCGTCCGCGATCATCGGTTCGAAGACAACCTGTCGAACCCCTCCGTTGTGCCCCCCGAGGCCGGGCTTGCCATGCTGCTGTTGACGTTCGAGGGCGCGGCGGAAAAGGGCGGAGTTGGCCGGGTCGGGGATGCGGAGGCCGCTGCGCAGCCGGATCGGGCCCGGAACCGAGAATTGCCGGAAGAGGTCGGTGAAGGCGTGGCGGCGGCCTGACTCATCGAACCGGACACCACGCTCCAGGTAAACCTGCACGGTTGCCGCCGTCCCTTCTGTTGCACCGGCGTAGATCCAGACAACGCCCCCTTCCGCCAGGTAGCGCTGCCTGCCGTGGAGCACGATAACGTCCCCCTCCAGCAGCACCACCTCAGCTCCATCCTCTTGCCACGTGTGGGCAAGGCGGCAGCGCAGCTCAAGTTCGTCCTGACGGGCAAGGCTGCCAAGCGCTGCAACGGCTTGGGCCCAGCAGGGCACGGCGAGACCAAGCCAGGCGCCGGCAAGCACTATGTGCTGGATTAGGCGAAACATCAGGCACTCTCGAACCACGATCGCGCGTTCTTCGAGCGGCGACCGAGCGCCCCGGCCTCCGGCTCGGCGCCCGGCCGGCTTGATCCTCTCCTGCGCGACATGCGGTGGATTGAAGCTCCTGCCGTCTGGCGGCCGGATTATGCCACTAGCGCCGACCACTGTCAACGGCGGCGGTCGCGGTCGGCCAGGCAACTGCGCTGGCACGCAATGGTCCGTCCCTACCCGGCCGGTTCGCTTGCCGTCGGTTGACGGTCCCCGCAGCGGGCGGCGCCTGTCCGCTGCTGGAGGAGCCGTGCGGTGGCTGCGTGTGGCAGCAGATACCGGCATTTGGTATACTCACTTCGTAACGTATACCCTCGTGGTGTAGTTGCGTTGGAGCCGTGGAGTGTGGGACACGGCGACAACGTAGGGAATTGACTGTGCACCAGATCGTGAACAGGGCAGGTTCCTACCGCAAACCTACCGCGTCTTTTGCAAGTCGACCACCTGCACACGGGAGGAGTCGCGATGGAGTTGCCGCGAAGGTCTCCAACAGACGTCTACACGCGGCCGGGAGAATATCGGGAGCTGGAACGACGAATTCGCACGCTCTACGATCCGTCTGACATCCCGGTTGTGGTGGCGTATGCGTTCGATTGGAGGACCCGCCTCGGTCCTTTCCTGTTCACCGACCGGATGCTCATCCCCGCGGGGCCGCGCGCGGTGGCGTCGGCGCTCTGGGCAGCCGGGTTTACGAAGATCAGGATCGTTCTGGGCGAGTGGAATCCGAAGTTCCGCCCCTCGCATGCGCGGTTGGACGGCGAACCGCCGCAGATGCTACTGGTCTCGTCGATGCAGATCCACAGTGCCGAGGCGTACCGCCTGATCGAGGACGCCTGGCGGATGGGGGAGCACCGCCCTCTGATCCTTGCAGGAGGGGCGAAGGCGATCTATGAGCCCTGGGACCTGTTTGGGCTAGGACCTGATGGCACGGTGGGCGCCGATTGTGTCGTAACCGGCGAAGAGTTCGTCCTGCTCCAGCTCCTCGAACGTATCCTCGAGCACCGGGCCAGGGGTGAGACGATGCTCCAGGCATTCCGTCGCGTTCGCGACATGGGGTTGCTTGAGGATATCCCGGGCCTGGTCTACCCCCCGGACGACCGTCAGCCCCCAGAGTACCTGATCAACACGGGCATCCAAAGACTGGTGCAAAACCTCGACGAACATCCCCATCCGATCATCGGGCTCGGGCTCCTGGAACGTCCCCACCACCGCGCGGGCCTGGAGCGGCGACCCATCCCGCTCGATCGCGTGCGGCGGTTCGGCAAGTTCGTCTCGCTGGTCACCACCCACGGCTGCAAGTTCCACTGCCCCTACTGTCCGATCCCGGCCTATAACCAGTACACGTTCCGCTACAAGAGTCCGGAGCGGCTGGTGGACGAAATGCGGGTCATCGCCGAAAGGACGGGGCTGACCACCTTCTTCGGCACCGACGACAACTTCTTCAACAATCGTATGGCGGTCGAGGAGCTGTTTGATGCGATGGCGCGGGGACGCATCGGGCACAAGCGGTTCCGCGACGCGATCTGGTTCGGTACTGAGGCGACCGAGTACGACGTGTACAAGAACCGCGATCTGCTCCCCCTTGGTCGAGAGGCCGGCCTGCGGGCGATCTGGTTCGGAATCGAGGATATGACCGCCGAGCTGGTGAAGAAAGGGCAGAGTCCGGAGAAGACGGTGGAACTATTCCGGTTGATGAACAGCCTGGGGATCGCCCCCATGTCGATGATGATGCATCACGATGGGCAGCCGCTCTACACCCGCGGGTCCTTGTACGGACTGATCAACCAGGTCAACTACCTGCGCAAGGTGGGTAGCGCGAGTGTCCAGGTCACGATCCTTACGCCCAGCGTGGGCAGCCGAAGCTACGAAGAGACGTTCCAGCGGGGGATCGTGATGAAGACGGTGGCGGGCAAGCCGGTGGAGGATTTTCGCTACGACGGCAATCACTGCATCGCTACCGAGCATCCGAAGCCGTGGCGGATGCAGCTCCACCTGTTCGCTGCCTATGCGACCTTCTACAACCCGCTGAACTTGTTGCGCACGCTGCTAAGACCCTGGGACAAGTGCTACTACGAGAAGATGGTCTATCAGGTGTACGGGATGGCGGCCCTGGTACGGTCGGCCCTGGCAGCACGGCACTGGATCCTGGACTTGATCAAAGGTCCGATCGAACGATTCACGGTGCCTCCGGAGCCCAAGTTCCGCATGGTTCCGGCCTCGGGTGTTTCGGCCGCGTTGCTCCACTATAGCAGGGCCTCCTAGCGGGCTGAGGCCTGTCAGGTGATCGGATGGCTCGGTTCCGGTCCGGCCGGCTCGTATCGCGTCCGGACTCGGGCAGAATAGGGGGGCTGTAAGCAGGGCTTTCCGACCGTGCGGCGCGTGCCTATAAAGACTGTTCCCGATGGCGCGAGAGCAGAGGACGCGAGGAAGGGAGGAAACGCTCATGGCGACCGTGGCTTTCAAAGGAACACCGGTGGCGCTGGAAGGTACAGAGGTCCAGGTCGGGCAAAAGGCGCCCGACTTTGTCGTGCAGAAGAACGATCTTTCTGACCTTACCCTGGCCGATACGGCCGGACAGGTGCGGATCCTGGTGGCGGTTCCGTCTTTGGATACCCCCGTCTGCGACCAGGAGACCCGCCGGTTCAACGAGGAGGCGGCAAAGCTCGACGGCGTGCAGATCATCGTCATCAGCATGGACTTGCCGTTCGCTCAGGCACGCTGGTGCGGCGCAGCCGGTGTCGACCGGGTCGTAACGGCGAGCGACCATCGAGATGCTTCGTTCGGACAGGCATACGGCTGCCTGATTAAGGAAGGCCCCCTGCGCAGGTTGCTGGCCCGCGCGGTCTTTGTGGTGGGCAAGGACGATACGATCAAGCATGTGGAGTACGTGTCGGAGATCACCGAGCATCCGAACTACGACGCAGCCATCGCGGCCGCCAGGGAAGCTGCTGCTTCCTGATGCTACCCCGGTGCGGCCCGCCGGCTGACGCAACGCACACGCGACGCGAGTAGATGCGGCGGTGCCTGGCGCCGGCCCTTGACACGAGATCACAGGGCTGGTAGCATCGGTCCTGGTGTTAGGTACCATGGAATCACGGGGTTAACGTGTCCGTTCAACCCCAGCCCCCTTCTGGCCGGACCCGGCCTACCCCCGTCGGGTCCGGCTTCTTCCTGGTCCGTGGCCCGGATCCGAGGCGGGTGCAGGGTGTGGCGACCGGTTGCCATATTGATCGATGAGCTGATCGCTTTTCTCGTCGGAAACCGCTGTCTCTGGCCGCGCGGCAAGCTGAGCTCGGACCCGGTATTGCTGTCTCAAGTGCCGTGGCCCCCACCGCAGTCCCTGGAGGAGTTCTACGGACAACCGCAGCCGGCGGACCTGCGGCCGATCGGCGAGCCGAGGCGCGCCCACGTGGCCGGGGTGCTGTACCAGGATTACGAGTTCACCGGCCAGCTTCGTGCCGGGTTCGATCGGGTGAATCGTGGGCTTGCGCGCCGTTGGTGGCATCCAGGCCGTGAGCTGCCCCTGGCGGTTCTCATGTTGCCTGGACTGGCTCAGTTCAACTTTTTCTGGTTCGATCGCATGGGCCAGGTGTTGGCTGCATGTGGCCTGGATGCCTGGATGATGGACGAGCCGTACAACCACCGCCGGACTCCGCCGGGTTTCTGTCCGAGCCAGTTGATCGCCGGCGGACCTCCCCGTCAGCTTCTAGCTGCCTTTTGCTACGCGGCTCGCGATGCCACGGCCGTGATTCGAGCTTTGCAGGCACGGGGGCGGAGGGTCATCCTCATCGGGCAAAGCTTTGGGGCATGGCTGAGCACGATGCTGGCGCTGTTGCACGACGATCTCGCCGCCGTCTTTCCCGTCACCCCCATGGGCGATGTGGTCCGGTGGTACCGGTCGAAGAGTACCCTGTCGCGAATGGGGCGGCGGCACACGCGGATCTCCGACCGGGAGCTGCTCCAGCACATCGCCCGCCCGGTCAATCCCGCAGCATGGCCACCACCGCGCTCGGCACAACGGGTGCACTTCCACATCAGCGTCTATGATCGCTTCCTCGATCCTCACCTGGCTCTCCGCCTCGCTCGTTCCTGGAACTCCCCGTACACGCTGCACCGAGAGGGGCATGCGTCGATCTGGCTGGGGGCGAGGTTGCGGCGGCTGCTGCGCGAACAGATCGTCCGCACCGACGCGTTCAAGGAGGCGGTGGCGGCTGCGGCCTAACCGTGGCCACCGCGACACCGCCGGTCCCGTAGGACGCTGTGCCGGCCGGCGCCCTTGCCAGGGCGAGATGTCCGTTCTACCCGCACCTCGGCCCACCGCCTCGACCACGCGGCTCATGACCTCGTGGGTACCGTCTGCAGGCCGTGTCGGGGCGATCGCTAGAATTCGATGAGCAGGTCGCTGAGGAGAACGAAGGAGCGGGATACATCTGCCGAGGTTCAGCTCGGATGGACCACGCAACAGGTGAAAGCAGCTTGGCCAGCGCACAGGAGGTGGAAGTCAACAGCGGTGAGCGTCAGTGGCGGGTTCGGATGCGCCCCGGTCAGCTCATCGCGGAACGCGGTCCTGCACCACACCCAACGGTGCAGGACGTTGCAGGTGCGGTGCGCGCCGCCATCGCGGAACCGCTCGATTTTCCCCCTCTGGAGCATGCCGTCTACCCGGGTGACAGGGTCGTTTTTGCGGTGGACGGTTCGCCGCAGGCGTTTCGACCGCTGCTGATACCGCTCGTGGAGATGGCGATCCGTCGCGGTGCTCGGCCCGACGATGTGGTGATCTTGGCACCGTCGCGGGCGAAACCGGCGGCTGAGCAGGGCCCCGCCTTCCCGGTTCGGGTCGAGTACCACGACCCCACCGACCCGGCCCGTCTGTGCTATCTGGCAAGCACCGAGGAGGGGGAACGGATCTACCTGAATCGGACCCTGGTTGATGCCGATGTGGTGATTGTTGTGGGCGCGGTCCGCTACGATCCGATTCTTGGTGTCCGCGGCACGGCAAGCGGGTTGTTCCCCGCCTTGTCCACGGCGGACTCGTATGAGCGGATGGTACACAGCTTTACGGGGCAGCGGCTGGGCCACCACACCGACTCGGCACGCAAGTACGTCGACCAGGTGGCCTGGCTACTCGGGCTGCAGATCGCCGTGCAGGTGGTCCAGGGGCGGGGGGGAGAAGTGGTCGGGGTTTTGGCCGGGCAAGTCGATTCCGTGCAGAAACAGGCCACGCAGCTGCTCGACGCTTGCTGCCGTGTGCAAGTGCCCCGTCGGGCCGATGCCGTGCTGGTCTCCGTAACGAAACGGGGACGCCAGACGGTGGCCGACCTGGCGCGGGCGCTGCACGTGGCCAGCCGCGTGGTTCGCCGGCACGGCGATATCATTGTCCTCTCCGACGTGGCCGGTGAACTCGGGCCGACCCTGACGCGCGCACGTAGCATGGACAGTCCGAGCGACGTGCTCACGTATCTGCGCGGTACCACGCCCGCGGACGCGGTCACGGCTTTCCTCATCGCCGGCGCCTGCCGACACGCTCGGGTACATCTTGCCAGCGGCCTGGACGATGACGTGGTCGAGGAACTGTTCATGTTTCCGATCGACGACGAAAAACATGTCGAGCGCGTCCTGGGGCGTAGTGAATCGTGCATTGTGCTTCACGAGGCGAACCTGCTGACGGTGGACGTGGAGGAGTGAGTTGACCGAGTCGAGCTTCAGCCCGGCCGCGATTGACGAAGAATATGCCCTGGTGCTGGAGCAAGGGGGCATGGGTGACGTTTCCGGTCGACTCCTGCTCCAGGCCGAGGGGCCGGATACGCTGCGGTACCTGCACAACTTCACCACCGCCGACTTCAAGAACCGCGCCGTGGGAGACGTTGTGGAGGGGTTTGTCACGACCGATCAGGGGAGAACAAAGGCTTTCGGTGTCGTCTCGGTGGTGGGGAGGGACCGCGTTTACTTCGACCTGGGGGCGACACCCGCCGAGCAGATCCTGGCTCACTTCGAGAAATACATCATCGTGGACCAGATTCAGTGGCGGAATGTGACCGCCGAAGTTCGACAGCTGGTGCTGTTCGGTGCGCGGGCCGAAGCGGTCCTCGAGCAGGCGCTCCGCGAGTTGGGCTACACGGAGGCTGGGCTCCCCAGGGGTTGCTGGAGTGACGGGACGGTGCTGGTCTACCGTGGTGGTTTTCCGGGCGTGGAGAACGCCTGGCATCTTGTGCTGCCCAGGGATTGCACGTTGCCAGCCGCTTTGCAGGGGCTCCGAGCGGTTTCCAAGCTTCTGCTGGAGGCGGTCCGGATCGAGCAGATGTGGCCCGAGTCCGGGATCGAAGTGACCGACGAGCACTTTCCTCAGGAGTTCCGTCGCGATGATCGCGCGATCAGTTTCACCAAGGGGTGCTACCTTGGCCAGGAGACCGTGGCTCGCATCCACACGTACGGGCACGTTAACCGATACCTCGTCCGCATCCTGTTTGAGGGAGGCGAGCCGCTCCCGGAGGCACCGGTGGAGCTGCTGGATGACGAAGGTCGGACGGTGGGCCTTGTCACTACCGTGGCTTACGTGCCGTCCCTGAAGGGGGTAGGTGGCCTTGGTTTCGTTCGTCGCGGCCACGAAACGGTTGGGACGGCCCTGAGCTGGAGGGCCGCAGGGACGACGGGCAGGGCGCGGGTCTGGTAGGGGCTCGGCAGACGAGGCGGCCTGTACCCGCTTGTGCCCAGGTCCAGCCGGTCATCGGGTCTCAAGCAGCCCGGGTTGTTGCTACCGGGCACGGCAAGGGCAGATAGGTGCGGCAGGTGAGGGGAGTGCAGGTTCTTCCCGGAGACGCGTCGCCTGGGGAAACGCCAGGAGCACCTGCATGTGGGAAAGCGTGGCGTGCTCGTTGCTGATGGTGGTGCCGATCTTCGTTTCGGCCTGGGTGGTGGCCGAAGCGGTGGTCGGGGTCCCGCTGCTGTCGCTGGTGTTGGCCTGCGGGATTCTCTTTTCCTTTCTCTTTGTCGTCCTCATCTGGCACGTCTACACGGTGCTTGGGGTGGCCGTTTCGCCGGTATCGTTCGGGGTCATCGCCTGGGGGATCTGCCTCGCCTTACTGGTAGGGCGGCGGTGGTTGCGGCGGATCCGGTGGCGTAAGCCTCGCGGGGTAGGGGCGATGACGTGGGGCGGTTTCCTGCTGGCCAGCTTTGTGGGCGCGTACGCGGTCAGCTATCTGGTTCGGGCGCTTTGCTATCCGGTCTATGTAGCGAGCGACGCCCCGATCTACCATTTGCCGTTTGCGATCGAGTGGGCTCGGCAGGGGCGTGTGACCCTTGTGCCCACGCCCTTTGGCGAATCGGCGGCCACGTATTTTCCCGCGAACGCGTCCTGTTGGTATGCGTGGCTGATCCAGATCGCCGGTTCAGAATTGCTCGCCAAGGCGGGCCAGTGGCCGTTTCTTGTTGCCGGGGCTCTGGCGGTTCACGCTGCAGCACGGCTGGCTCGGGCCGATGGCACGGCGTCCGTTTTGGCTGCCTGTGCCTGGGCCGTGGCCCCTCACGTGCTGTTCTTCTCGTCCGTGCCGCTTTCGGATCTCGTGCTCGCCTCCTGCATGGTCACGGCCGCGGCCTGTCTGTTGCTTTGGCGGCGCTGGCAGCGGTGGTCGGGTATGGCGGCCGCGATGCTGTTCCTTGGGGCCGGTGCAGGGACGAAGCTGGTCGCGGTTCTGTTCGTGGCGCCGCTGGCTGCATTGGGTCTAGCCTGGTTTGTCCTTCGGGGCGCACCCAAAGCGAGGCTGCCCGTGCTGCGGTTCGTGCTCCTCATCCCCCTTCTCGCCGCCGGCTGTGCGTACTGGTACGGACGAAACGCTCTGCTCACCGGAAACCCGTTCTATCCGGCGCACGTTCAGAGCGGCGACTGGGTGATCTTTCAGGGCTGGTACACGACGTACACGTTGCGCAACACGAGTCCGTACGCGATTCCCGTGACCGACTGGCAGCGTTTGGCGTCGATTGTGGTCCGCGTGTGCACGCCGGGGCTGGTTCCACTCTACGCTGCGGCGGCGCTGATCGCTTTCTTCGATCGCCGCCCGGGCTTGGCTGGGCTGGTGGCGATCGTCTGGTTGCACTGGTTCCTCTACTGGGTGGTGAACCCGTACCAGACCCAGGAGCGGTTTCTCCTGGGCACGCTGGCGCTGATGGCCATCGGGCTGGCGCGGTTGTTAACCCGCTGGAGGTGGCTTGCGTGGCCGGCGGGGATAGCGGTGCTGATCCAGCCTTTATTTCCTCAGCCGGATCTTTGGGGGATTCTGGGCCGTGCGGAGCTGGCCGGGTTCGAGCCGTTTCCGCCGTTGGTGAGCTTTCCGGCAGAGCTCGTTCCGGTGCGTGGCCCGGAAGCTGTGGTGGTGTTGGCCGCGGCGGTTGTAACCGCCGTACTGCGCTGGACGGGGTGGCGGCGGTGGTGGGTTGTGCCGATGGCCGGTGCGGCCGCGTTCGCTCTTGCCGCGTCCGCCTCTCCGGTTCTGTACGTGGCCAGGGCGCCGCGCGCCCTCCGCTTTTACCCAGTCTGGGAACACACGGCCGGGTGGCTAGCTCTGGAGGACGCCAGCCCCCGTGAGGGGGCAACCGTGGCGTACGCGGGCACGAACTTGCGCTACTACCTGTACGGCATCGGGCTGCGGAACCGGGTGGTGTACGTGAACGTTGAGGGGGATGCGGACGATTTGATGCATGACTTCCATCGCCGCGCTGTTGCGGCCGGTCATCCGCTGGCGACGACATCGCGCCCTACGTGGGGGCATCGGCGGCCTCAGTTTCATGTCTGGCTGCAGAACCTGAAGGCGTTGGGGGTAGACCTTTTGTTCGTTACCGACTTAAATCGGCGAGGCGGGGTCTACCCGTGCGGTTTGGGGGGCTTCCCGATCGAACGGACGTGGGCGGCTTGGCATCCGGAGATTTTCGAGCTCATCGCGAGCGGGGAGAAGTTCTTCCTGTACAGGGTACGTGTGCCGGACGATCCTTGGTCCGTTCCCGTGCGGCCGGATCGCGTGCGGCCTCCTTCTCAGTGAGCGTGGCTGATGGCTTCCATTGCGGCTGAAACGCTCATGATGGCGATGCCGCCCAGGAACGCCCCGGCGAGGCGGGTGCGGTGGTGCCGGTGGAACTGGAGCTCGGGCAGCACGTCGGCGAGCGCGATAACGATCAAGAAGCCCGCGGTAACAGCGATCATTGCCCCGGTCACCGTTCCAGTAGCGGCCAGTCCGACATCGGACACGAGCGCGCGGACCGCGTAGAAGAAGCCGACGCCGACGGGCACCGCAAGGGCGTACAGGGCGTTTACCAGGTGCACGGTTCTCCTGTGGTAACCGGAGCAGAGGAGCAGAGTGGCGATCGTCATGGCGTCGGCGGGCTTGTGGACGAGGATGGCCAGGAAGACGGAGAAGCTGGAAGCGCTCAGTCCGCTGGGACCGGTGGTCGTGGTGGTACTGGCAAGAGCGAGGCCGGCCGTGAGGGCGTGGAGGGTGAGGCCTGCTGCTACCGTGCCGCTCATGAAGCCGTGTCTCCGGATCGTACCGTTTTGCAGGCCGGCAAGTGCGGCTGCGGGCGACATCCGTTCAGCGGGGTTATGCGGAGCCGCGAGTTCGGGGATGGTGAGGGTCAGTTCGTGCTGGTGGAAGCCGAAGATTCGCTCGCTGATCAGGAGAACAGTGGCTCCGACGAGAGCCCATCCGCCGGCGGGGGCGCCGGCGAGTTCGAACGATTCGGGCAGCATATGCAGCATCGCCGCGCCCAGCATCACGCCTGCGCTGAAGCTCAGGTAGACCTGCAAGCGGTCGTGGGTGATTCGTCGCAGCAGGGGAACCCAGCCTCCCAGGAGGGATGCGAGAACGATCAGGACGCAATATGTGGTCAGGGCAAGTAGGGCGTTCATGTTGGTAGCGGTCCGGTTTGTTTGGTGCTGCCGCGGCCGCGTGGCTGCGTTGCCGGTACGCTCGGTTACTGCAGCGGTTCCTGGTTCGCCCGGAGGCGAAGCCACTTACCGGCTTGGGATGCCGGGGTACTTCGGTATTGTTCGGAGCTGAGGTGGGTCTTGCTGGAGTGCGAGGGGTTGGTGGGGGGTTTTGGAGTGGCTGGTCGTGGTGGCTCCGGTGGCGCCGTTGGTTGTCGGCGCGACGGGAGGGTGGGCTGCTTGCCGGGCGAGAGACTGGTGGTCTGGTTGGCAGGCGTTCGGTTCGGGGCCGAGGATGCGGCTCTTCGGACCGTGTTGAACGGCGGATTGGGGAGGCGGGTGCGTTCGTGGCGGTACGGAGGGCGTGCGTGGGTGTTGGTTGGTGTAGGGCGTGTACGAAAGCGGGTGTCGGGGTGCCACTAATAAGGTGAGGAGCTTCGTGGCACGTGGGTGACTTGGGAGCAGACTGGGCATGCGTTTGACATTGCGGACGCTACTGGCTTATATGGACGACACTCTGGAGCCGTCGGAGGCTCGTGATCTGGGCCGCAAGGTGAAGGAGAGTGAGTTTGCCCAGGATCTGATGGAACGGATCCGCAAGGTTGTACGGAGCCGGAGGCTTGCAGCTCCGAGTCCTCAGAGTCGGCGGGTCGATGCCAATCTGGTTGCTGAGTATCTGGACAACGTACTGGATGCGGAGGAGCTGCGTCGGTTTGAGGCAGCCTGTTTGAAATCGGATGAGGAGTTGGCCGAGGTAGCGGCGTGCCATCAGATTCTGACTCTTCTGGGGCAGCCGGCTCATTTGGACACTGGTCTGAAGCAGCGGCTGTATGGGCTGGTGTCGGAGCGGATTGGGGTGGCACCGGTGGAGGTGCCGGAGGGCCCGTCGGTTGGAGGTTTTCCCGGGCCTGGCGACGAGGTACCTCATTTACCGCTGGCTCGATTTGTGGTGGTGGGCATCGTGTTGCTCGGGTTAGCCGTGGCGATCTGGAAGTGGGGTGAGTGGATGAGTGCTCAGCCAGCGGCCACGGCGTCTCGGACCGCGGTGGAGGAAAAGGGACCTCGGGCCGAGGGGACTGGTCTGGGCGAGGCGCAGGGGGATCAGGAAGCGGAGCGAGTCGAGCAGAAGGATGTGGCGTCGGGCGCGGAGGAGGCTGCTACTGAGGGGGGTAAGCCGGCGGCTTCGATTCCGAAGGAAGCAGAGGAGGCCCCGAAGGGGGCTGAGCGAACGGAACCGGCGGCCGAGCCTGAGGGGGGCGAATCCGGACGGGAAGCTTCCACGGCGACAAAGACGGGGGGAACCGGAGGGGTGTCGGAGCCGGCGGTGCCGGCTGCGGAGGCGGAGGAACGGACGAGCCGTGGGGTTTCTGAGCGACCTGCATCCGAGGCGGCTGAGCAGGTATTCGGTGTGCTTGCGGCTTCGACCGGCCCGGTGGCGTTGCTCGATCCGGAAAGTCGGAACTGGGTGGTTCCCCAGCTTCCGGCTCGGGTGCAGCCCTTGCAAGGTGTAGCGAACCTGGTGGGGGTGCGGAGCCGGCTGGACTTCGGTAACTGGTCGGTTACGCTGGTGGATCGCACGGGGGTGGGGTTGAGTCCGGACCTGGCGAATGAGATGAATGGGCCGGTGCTGTACGTGCACTTTGGGCGGGTGGTCATGAAGCCGGTGCGGACTCCGGGCAAGTTACGGGTCGTGTGTGCGACGGGGCATGCGTTGGATCTTCGCTTCACCAGCACGGATACGGTAGTGGCGATTCAGGCCGAACCCGTGTACAGGAAGGGGCTTACGGAGTATGAGGTGCAGATCATCGCAGTACGGGGCACGGTGGAGGTGGAGGTGCTTGCCCCCCAGCCGATGGGGGCAGGTGAGGGCGAGAAGGAGGCAGAGGGAACGAAGGAGGGAGAAGCGGAGCCGGCGGCACCTGGAGCCGCAAAAGAGGGGCAAGCCGGTCAGGGAGGGGCAACGGGGTTACGGGTTCGGTATGAGAGCGTACAGACGATACGGCTGGACGAGTCGAAGGATCTCCTGTTGGCTTTGGGGACGCAGAAGTGGCAGTTGCGCGACCGGCTGCAGCTTCCGGACTGGGTTACGGGTACGGGGCGGGATCCGGTACGCCAGCGGGAGGTGGAGGCGTTCTTGAAGACGCTGCGCGGCGAGCGGCGGCTCATTGTGCGGTTATTGGAGCTGGTGCACAGCAAGGACACGCGGCCGGCGTTGAAGGAGCTTGCCTTGGAGACGCTCGTGGCGCTGGGGCGGGTGAGTGTTCCGATTGAGATCTTGCGCACTGCGGGGAACGAGCTGCTCTGGCAGACGGCTGTGCGGGCGATTCGCTGGTATCTGGGGCTTGGGGCCGAGGAGGCGATGGTCGTGTACGACGCGTTGAAGGCGTCGTTTGCGACGGAGGGAGAGGAAGGGGTGGCTCGGCAGTTGACCGAGGCGGCGATGCTCCTTTTGGCCGGCGTGCCGCGGGAGAGTGTGCGCGAAGAGGGGGTTCGGGAGTTTTTGGTGGCCATGTTGGCGCCGGAGATGGATCTGGCCTTGCGCCGCCTGGCGTTCGTGAATGTTCTGGAGTTAACGGGGAGTGACTTTGGTTACAACCCCGAGGCGCCGTCCGAACGGGCGATTAACGCGGTACGGCGTGGTTTGGAGCGTCTTGCGCATCGGGTGGGCCGTGAGGGGCGGAATCCGCGGATCCCATGAGCGAGTCGGTGGGGCTCAGGGGGGCATCTCTCGTGTGTCGGTTGGGGCGTATGGTTCCTGGGGAGTGGGAGTGGGGGGGCCGCGTATTCGCGCCGGAGCCCACTGGGTTGTGCGGTCGTTTGGTGTCGAGCGCGGTTGGTTCGCGGCCGTGGCCGGTTGCGGCGGGCTGTCGGTTGGTAGGCCCGGCGTGTGGGGGGCGGTTGGTTTTGGTGGCGATGAGGGCGGCCATTCGAGTCCGTGGGGTCCGGTTGGGGTGGTGTTAGCGGATATTGGGG
>Ga0256839_1000767_pt1 | contig 41078 bp, 37 predicted proteins | sample 354166metaG_FD_185968 | JGI IMG/M metagenome (GOLD analysis project Ga0256839, IMG submission 185968) | Hydrothermal vent microbial communities from Mid Atlantic Ridge, Atlantic Ocean - 354-166 | ecosystem: Environmental > Aquatic > Marine > Hydrothermal vents | place: Atlantic Ocean: Mid...
GCGATGCTTTATGAGCACGAAGCTGAACGAAAACAGGCGGGATCTCGTTTCCCACGCACGCATTCGATGCATGCTATTCGTAGTTTAGGCAGCACCCTAACGACTCGGTAACGGCATGGCCACCCGACCACAACCCTTGATCACCCTGACCACGGACTTCGGCACCCGGGATGCCTATGTGGCGGCCATGAAGGGCGTACTGCTCGGTCTGGCTCCGCAGGCGCGCCTGGTGGACATCACGCACGAAATTCGACCGCAGGACGTCATGGAGGCCGCTTTTGTGCTCCGCGAAGCCGTGCCGTATTTTCCACCCGGTACCATTCATCTGGTTGTTGTGGATCCGGGTGTGGGTACTGAGCGGCGCGCCGTGGCACTCCGGCACCATGACCACTGGTTTGTGGGACCGGACAACGGGCTTTTTACGCTCGTGCTGGGCACCGAGCAACCCGACGAACTCGTCGAGCTCAACCGCCCGGAGTGCTGGCGCACGCCCACACCGAGCCAGACATTCCACGGACGCGACATCTTTGCACCGGTTGCCGGCCACCTTGCTGCCGGACGTTCCCTGCAAGAAGTCGGAACACCACGGACCCGGCTAACCACCCTCCGCTGGATGGAACCATCGGCCAACAACGAAAGCATCCTCGGCTGGGTGGTTCACGTAGATCGCTTTGGCAACTGCATTACCAACATTTCGCGGGAGCTGTTTGAGCGCTACCGCTCCGGGCGTTCGTTCAAATGCTATGTAGGCAGCACCCCGTTTACCCAAGTGCACCCCACCTATGGCGCCGTAGCCCCGGGTGAAGCATTGCTGCTGTTTGGCAGCAGCGATTTACTCGAAATCGCTGTCAATGGAGGTAATGCAGCCGAATTACTCGGCATTCACCAGGGCACACCCGTTCATATTATTTTTGAACAAAAACCGACACGCAAGCCTTCATGAATGCCTCACAGGCTACCCCACAATCGCTGCTCGCCTACCTGGACGAGCTCTATCGCCTGGCGCAACTGTTAACATCTGAAGCAGAAACAGCTACCCGGTTGATCCGGGACGTGTACCGGGAAGCCCTGGCCTCGCCTCCACCTGCTGATCAGCTTCGGACATGGCTCATTGCACGGCTCCTTCAGCATGCCCGAACAACTACCGAAACAACTAACCAGGCTATCCTTTCAGCACGTCGAGAACTGGGCGAAAGCCTTCTGGGACGCGTGTTACCGGCTGCCCTCACGCTGCTTCCGGCACGGGACCGACTCTGGTTGTTCCTGTGCGACGTCCTGGAGCTGTCTCCTGAGACAGCGGCCATGCTCCTTCAGGAATCGCCTGCAGGCTACACACAGGCCCGCCATGCCCTGCATACAGCGCTGCGGCGATACCTTACGCCCGGACAGTTTGCGCTGCTGGAATTTGGCCTGTCCGACGCACAGCTCCGCCCTCACCTGCGGCAGGCATTAGGCCGTTTGCTCCAGCCTCCCCCGGGCCCGCTGCGCACCGAACTGTTAAACCTGGCCAGTGGGAAGCCATCCCTTGCCGAGGGGGCCCTTTCGTCGGCTACTCGCCCTTCCGCCACCCGCGTGCTTGTCGCCGTGCTGATCGTACTCCTGGCGGGACTGGTCGGCTGGCTGGTCTGGAAGGGCGCTCACCCCACACCGCCACCACCCACGACGGCCTCCGCTGACCTGATTCGCCGCTCTGTTGAACTAACCGCTTCGCTGACCGTCGAACAACCTTTTACGCGTCCAGCCGACGCCGAACGCTATCTGGCCCGCCAAGGCTGGCGCGTCGTCATCCCCGACATTGCTGACGCCCGGCTCATCGGTCTGGCCCGCGCCCCGGTACTGCCTGAATTAAGCGTGCCTGTACTGCTCTTTGAAGACCAGACCCGCGACCGCACCCTAGCCATCTACCTCTATACCTATGCCCTGCTGGATCGCTATCGGGAGCAGCTGGCGCTCAGCCCCGACGTACTCCGCCAGATCGAAGAAGAGCAACACTTCGACCTGCACGTACTGGACCGCCAGCAGGTACTTATCTGGCGCTATCGAGACGATATCTACGTGGCTGTCACCGAAGGCGATGCGGCCGACCTACGCGAGCGGATCGCTTTCCCTTCCTGAGTCGGCCTCAACGTAATGGTAACGTAATGCGAAACGTTGAGCCCTTTCCGGGGCGCGATTGTACCAGCGCAATCGCCCCCCCGTGATACTCCTCAATAATCCGTTTGGCCAGACTGAGACCCAGTCCCCACCCCCGTTTTTTGGTGCTGTACCCTGGTCGAAAGATGTTCTTCCACTGACGCCGCTCGATCCCTCGCCCGTTATCTTGCACTTCAATCTGCACCACATTGCCCTGCACACGCGCACGCACCTCAATCCAGCCGTCCGGTCCCTCAATGGCGTCCAGTGCATTCTTGAGCAGGTTCTCGATCACCCATTCAAACAGTTCGGCGTTGAGCGGCAGGCGGATATCTTCGGGAACCTGCACCGTCAACACCACCTGCTTGCCCAGGCTGGGCATGCGGCGACGGATGTAGTCAGCCGTATTCTGGATAACCGGCGCCAGCGACTGCACTTCCAGGCGAGGTAGGGAACCGATCTCTGAAAAGCGCCGGGCTACCCGCTTCAGGCGTGCGATGTCTTTTTCGATCTCTTCAAGGGCTTCGCGCTGCTGTTCAGGCCTCAGACTGCTGGTGCGTAACAGCTCGACCCAACCCATCAGGCTGGAAAGTGGCGTGCCGAGCTGGTGTGCCGCCTCCTTGGCCATCCCTATCCATAGGCTTCGCTGCTCGCTACGTCGCACGTACGAAAAGCCCAGATACCCCACCAGAATGAATATCCCCATAACAAAAAGCTGCACATAGGGAAACACCCGAAGCTGACGGATCAACCGCGACTCGCCATAGTGGACGTACTGCACCAGCTCGGTATCGTCAAAGCGAATCCGAATGGGAATGGGGCGATGCACCTGATCCATTTCGGCCACCAGTTCGCGCAAACGTGCAATGGCCTGCAGCGAATCGGCAGGCGACAGTCCCGTCAGCGAATCCGGTACCGGCACATTGCGCCAGAAGAGCGGCTGCAGGCCCGTCGAGTCGGTAATGATCGCCGGAATATCGAAGGCACCTTCGAGCACAATCTCGCTGGCAAGCGTTACGTCGGAAGTAGGTGGCATCGTACGCGCCCAGGCCAGTGCCGCCTGATAGCGCCCAACGATCCCTTCATCGGCAACCAGCCGCGCAAGCTGCAACTCCAACTCCTGAAATACGTCGATGTAGGGATTTACGTGTTCGGTGGTAGCCAGTTGCTCCTGAGCGGCTGCCCAGAGATTTACCAGAAACTCTTCTCGCTCCCGTAGCCGGTTGGCCAGCCAGTTGGTGTAGGCAACCGAGGTGACAGCGATCGCCACGGCAGCGATCACCAGGCCCAGCTTTAAGTTCACCGAAAGACGGTAAGCCTTCATCGTGCAGATCGTTCGGTTAGCAAAGAGACGCGCGCCTGTTCCAACCCCGGAATATGCCTCAAGCTCCGTGCGCATCCAACCGGACCGATCCTCCGGCAACGCGCAACCGGCCCCACCAGAGCTACCCGCTTCAGTAGCTAACAAAAAAGCGCCCCATGCTGGAGCGCTTTGATGAGGATAGCCGGCTGGCCTATGCTACATGCAGCAGGCAGTTCTCACTGAAGAACGGACTGGGCGTATAGCCGTCGGCCTGCTCATCGTTTACCCAGCGCTCGCCATCAACCAGATAGCGAAATTGATAGGTGCCGGGCTTGAGCACCACCGACTTGCTCCAGAATCCTTTGTTTCGGTACAGGCGCATGGGATGGGCCGACGGATCCCAGTTGTTGAAATCGCCCACAACGGCCACGCTTTTGTGGGCCACATCGGCCGGTAACCTGAACGTAACGCTAATGCCCCGGCTCGTTTTCTTCTTTTCGATCATAGAACTTTCGGGTTACAGATAGTGGCAGGAATCGCTCCGTTTGTAAAAAAGAAGTGGAACCAAAAAGTTGCCGATTGTTCGTTAGAAAGCCCTGCCAAGCTTCCGCCACAAGCGCTTTTCTAACCAAAAGCTAAAACAACCAGATTAGATGCAGCCGCGGTCTCAGACCGGCGATGGGTCTGCTACCTGATGCAAGCGTTCGCGAGCCTGTTCGAAGAAGGCATCGTCGCCCAACAGTTGAAGCACCAGTCCCTGTTCGAGACGCGTCTGGGCCAGGTGATAGAGCACGGCCATAGGCACCTGTTCCATCAACAGCACGACAAAGCGCACGCCGGCGCGATCCTTTCGGCGGGCATAGGCAGCCACGCTGACCAGTCCGGGAAACAGACCGCTTTCGACGGCCAGGGTCTTGAGACTGGTTTGCAAGGTGTCGGGAAGTGCGTGCTCCAGATAGCGACGCATGGTGTACCCCCAGGTAGAAGTGTCGGTTGCAATGCGTTGGAGCAGCAGGGCATACGCCTGTGCCGTACCCCGTGGAAAGGTTGCCTGCGCCCGCTCCCGTTGCGCCCAGAGGCTGAGCCCGGACCCCTGTCGGGCCAGCCGATGCGCCAGTACATTATGGAGACTCGTGTCCTGCACAACCTGCCGCGTCAGTGCGTAAGGTCCGGCATCACGTTTCGGCATTTCCGGCAGGGCATGCCAGCTCAAAAACAATCCCAGCATCGGAAGGGGCGGCTCCAGCGCCGTAATTCCGAGCTGTTCGGTCAGCGCGCTCAGCGACGAACGTCCCAGACGCAGCAGCAGGTAGTCATGGGCAGCAGGATCGTTACCTTCCAGCAGTAACCGCACCAGCTGATCCGTCTGCAGCGTGTCCGCTGTATTCGGCAGCAACGACAGCGCATGCTGATGCACCTGGTCGCCCAGCGAGGGTAAGACGTATCGATTCAGCACGCGGCGGGGCACCGGCCCGGCCGGATCCAGTCTGCCCTGTTCAATCGCCTCAACATAGCTGGCCAGCAGGAGCAGCCGTGGAAGTCCAGCGACCGGTCGCACGACCGCCTCTTGAAAGTACAGGCCGGAATCCGGGGCGGCCAGCTCGAAGGCTACCAGCGAAGTCCGATCGGGGTGCCGCTCCAGATAGGCGAGGAGATCCTGCGGACTGCGGAGCGTCTCCGCCAGGGCCCGGCCCTCCCGCATGGCCCGCAGATTTTCCAGCATAATGCCAAACGTATCCCGGTAGCGCAGCACGATGATCGCAACCGCTACCACCAGCAACCCGGTAGCGATCAGCAGATGACGCTTCAGATTAATTCCGGCCATGATCTCAGCTTTACTATTGCTGAAAAATACAAAAAGGGGCGGCGGTACCCGAAGGCACCGCCGCCCCGGGGGTCCCGATCAGGCTGACTCCAGCTCCTCGGCCTGTAGAACACGCGGGTAGCGAATCTGCTCCACAAGCGTCTGCACTTTCTTTGGTGGAGGCGGAGTGCGGAGCGATACCAGAATCGTTACAATGAAGTTCAAAATCATGCCGATCGTGCCCACGCCCTGCGCATTAATGCCCAGGAAGCTGCTCAGGATCGGCTCTTCGAGCCCCAGTACGCGGTCGGCTCGCATGAGCACAATCAGCGTAAACGTAAAGATCAGGCCGGTCAGCATGCCGGCGATCGCACCTTCCTTGGTGCACCGCTTCCAAAACACCCCCAGCACAATGATCGGGAAGAAGCTGGAGCAGGCCAGTCCGAAGGCAAAAGCCACCACCTCAGCCACAAAGCCTGGTGGGAAGATGCCCAGCAGGCCGGCGATGACGACCCCGATAAAGATCATCACCCGGGCCACGGTCAGCTTCACATGGTCAGGCGCGCTCGGATTAATGATCTGCCCGTAGATGTCGTGTGCCATGGCCGAGCCGATCACCAGCAGCAACCCCGATGCCGTCGAAAGCGCCGCCGCCAGCCCACCGGCCGCCACCAGCCCGACCACCCAGGCCGACAGGTTGGCAATCTCGGGAGTAGCCAGCACGATGATGTCGCGGTCGATCGTGCTGAGCAATGCGGCAGCCGTCATACCTTCACTCCATTCGCTCGCACGAATCAGGCCCGTCTGTGCCCAGTTCTGGACCCAGCTCAGATCAAGCATGCCCGTCGGCCCCAGCTCGCTGAAGGCATTCAGGATGTAGTAGCGAGCGAACATGGCCACGGCTGGTGCCGTCAGATACAGCAGGCCGATGAAAAACAGCGCCCAGAAGGCTGACCACCGTGCATCCACCACACGACGTACGGTATAGAATCGTACGATCACGTGGGGCAACCCTGCCGTACCCGTCATCAGCGCAAGAGTCACGAAAAAGACATTCAGGAGGTCCCAGCTACCCTTAAAGGGTTGGCTGTAAAAATTGCCTACCAGCTCATACTGAAGTTGATCTAACTGGGGAAGTACTTTTCCTAAGGCCAGTTGTGGCAGGGGGATGCCCGTCAAGGTGTACGCAATAGCAAAGGCGGGAATCAGGTAGGCGATGATCAGCACAGTGTACTGGGCTACCTGTGTCCAGGTGATGCCCTTCATGCCCCCCAGCACGGCGTAGAGCGAGACGATGGCCATACCAATGATCACGCCCCAGACAATGTCCACCTGCAGAAAGCGACTGAAGACCACGCCTACGCCGCGCATCTGTCCGGCTACGTAGGTAAACGAGACGAACAGCGCGGCAATCGCTGCCACCACACGTGCAGTGTTGGAATAGTAACGTTCCCCTACGAAGTCGGGCACCGTAAACTTGCCAAATTTGCGCAGGAAGGGCGCCAGCAGCACGGCGAGCAACACATAGCCGCCGGTCCATCCCATCAGATAGACAGCCCCGTCGTAGCCCATGAAGGAAATCAGTCCGGCCATTGAGATAAAGCTGGCCGCACTCATCCAGTCGGCGGCCACAGCCGCGCCGTTGGCGATGCTCGGAATGCCCTGGCCGGCCACGTAAAAACCGGCCGTATCCTTTACGCGACTCCAGATGGCGATCCCGATGTAGACAGCGAACGTAATCGCCACCCAGAAGAAAGTCCAACCGATAATACTCATAGCTCGTGCCTCTGGGTTGGTTCAACGGGAGCCTTTCAATGCGCCTGTGAAGGTGGCGTTGTCGTGCCTGCATCTTCTTCGACACCTGCTGCCCGGTCCAGCTTGCCCATCATAATGGCATAGGCCAGAATCAGCAGGATGAAGATCATGATGCTGCCCTGCTGGGCCATCCAGAACCCCATCGGGACGCCCGCTATCTTGAGCGTGTTAAGGGGTTCGACGAGAAAGATGCTGAGCACATACCCGACGATAAACCAGATGACCAGCAGCAAGGCCGTGCGCTTTCGCACCTCGCGCCAGTACGTTTTGCGATCCATTTGCTCCATGACTTCCTCCTCGGATGGTTGTTAGAAAAACAGAAACACGGTGAAATTACCTCGGATGTTGGTGGCGGTCTCTGTATCCCCGACCGGTTTGTAGCGATCGTCGAAGCGGCTGGCATAGACAGCCGAGGTCACTTCCAGCTCAAAAGCAAAGCGAACGGGGCCGTGGTTCAGGTTCAGCCGTGGCGCCAGCCGCCAGAGTTGCTTAATATTGGGGCCTCGAACGGCCGTGCCGATGACGGTGCCCTCCAGGTCACTACCGGCACCCTGGTTGACCAGGTAGCCGACAAAAAGCCCAGGAGCTACCCGGCCAGCACCATCAATATCTATCCAGCCCGAAAGCACCTGGAGCGGTTTAAAAGCGGCCGCGTAGTAGTCGTTTTCTCGGCCAGCTGCCGGCGCGTAGACGTAGCCACCTGTCATCAGATGGTCGGTTAGATCCCCCCCGTAGGTTACCTTACCTCGCAGGGTCACCCCTTTACCGGCCAGCGTGAAGTATCCCTGCACAGCCAAGGCAAAAAAACGATCCCCGGTGGCAACGGGCCGCAGCGACTTCAGGTAGGCGCCTGCTCCCACCATACTACCGCCCTGACTGAAAAGCTGTAGATGCGTGTGGAGAGCCGGCAACGCTGCCATCTGTTGCTGTTTGATTCCGGAAACCCCGTTGAAGCTGATATCCTTAAAGGCATCGCGCTGCCAGGCCAGCGCTCCGATGAACCGAACATGCTGCCCTTTCAGGGTAACCCGCATTTGCGGCTGGCGAGCATACGGCTGAAATGGCGCACCAGTGGTGGTCGCGACGGTGCGCGGGAAAGCCGCCAGGGTAAACAGCGGCGACCACTCCTGGCCAAAGAGCAACTCGGCCTGTTCCCATGCCAGGCGTACAAAGCCCCGCCGCAGGCGGAAGGTACTCTCAAGCCCATTGTTGGGCCCGAAGAAGTCCGCCTCAAAATACCCGGTTACCTGGGCTCCCAGCGCCTGCGGCAGATCGCCGATATTCAGGCGCAGTCGGGAAAAGAATACAAAGGCGCCAAAATTGTCCGTTTCCGTCGCCTCCGATTTAGGCAGCGGAAACAGAAGGAACTCCCCTTCTCGTGCGGCTACGACCTGTCTTGTGTCGTAAAGATACTCGACCTTGAGAAAGCCGCTGAGCCTAAACGATTGCGCCCACAGTGTCAAGGGTGTAGCCAGCAGCAACAGCAGTAGGCCGAAACCACGGCCTCGACCTGGCGTACGATGTAGTGTGTGCCTCATGAGTCACCTCCTTGGTTTGGTTCTGCCGGGGAGGGACTCTCTTAAAGACACGGCGCTCCGCCGGTGGCCACCCCCCTCCCCCATAGGGTGGCCACCAGGATGCGGAGTCCGTGGTCATCAAACGGCGCTCGGTTCGATGGTTGGCAGCCTGGCAACCGGGCGCCGTTTTGGTATCTTTTCAACGGTTGAGTCGGTTCTGCACCAGCTCTTCCACCACCGACGGATCCGCCAACGTCGAGGTATCGCCCAGATCCTTGTACTCGTTGGCCGCAATTTTGCGCAGAATACGACGCATGATTTTCCCGGAGCGCGTCTTAGGAAGCGCCGGGGTAAACTGCAGCAGGTCGATCGTGAAAATCGGTCCGAGCACGCTCCGCACGTGCTGGATCAGCTCCTTACGGAGCTGATCGCTGGGCTCATAGCCTGCCTTCAGCGTCACAAAGGCGTAGATCCCCTGCCCTTTGATTTCGTGCGGATAACCCACGACGGCCGCTTCAGCCACCGCTGCATGCAGCACCAGGGCACTTTCAATCTCAGCCGTGCCCAGTCGGTGGCCAGATACGTTGATGACATCATCCACGCGTCCCACAATCCAGTAGTAGCCGTCCTCGTCCCGACGCGCTCCATCGCCCGTAAAGTACTTGCCCGGGAAGCGCGTAAAATAGGTCTCTACAAAGCGATCATGCGCTTTGTAGACCGTCCGCATCTGTCCGGGCCACGAGTCGAGAATGACCAGCATGCCGTCGGCCGAACCTTCCAGAATGTTGCCATCGTTGTCCACAATAGCTGGCCGCACGCCAAAGAACGGCAACGTCGCCGAGCCCGGCTTGAGCGGCGTGGCTCCCGGCAACGGCGTGATCATGATGCCCCCCGTTTCTGTCTGCCACCAAGTGTCCACAATCGGGCAGCGCTCTTCACCTACCACACGATAATACCAGAGCCAGGCCTCGGGATTGATCGGTTCACCCACTGTGCCCAGCAACCGCAGCGACTTTCGGCTTGTTTGCTTTACCCACGCATCTCCTTCGCGCATGAGCGCCCGGATGGCCGTCGGTGAAGTGTACAGGATGTTTACCTGATACTTGTCCACCACCTGCCAGATGCGCGACGGGTCCGGGTAAGTCGGCGTCCCCTCAAAGAGTACCTCGGTCACCCCATTGGCCAGCGGTCCATAGACGATATAACTGTGACCCGTTATCCAACCGATATCCGCTGCGCACCAGTAAACGTCCCCCTCGTGATAGTCGAAGACGAGCTGGTGAGTCAGCGAGGTATACACCAGATAGCCGCCGGTTGTATGCACTACCCCTTTGGGCTTGCCCGTTGAGCCCGAGGTATAGAGGAAAAAGAGCGGATCTTCAGCATCCATCACCTCAGGCGGGCACTCAGAGGCGACCGTCTGGATCTCTTCATGATACCAGCGATCTCGTCCCTCTACCCACGGAATGTCACCACCTGTGCGGCGTACCACCAGCACGGTCTTCACATCGGGACAGCGCTCCAGCGCCTTGTCGGCATTGCGCTTAAGCGGCACGCGACGTCCAGCACGCAGCCCTTCGTCGGCCGTGATCAGGTACGTCGCTTCGCCATCGAGGATACGGTCGGCCAGCGAGTCGGGCGAAAAACCGGCAAAGACCACCGAATGGATGGCCCCGATCCGTGCGCAGGCCAGCATGGCATAGATCGCTTCCGGGATCATGGGCAAATAGATGGTTACCCGATCGCCCTTCTTGACTCCGTGCTTTTTAAGCACATTGGCCAACCGGCAGACCTCCTCATAGAGCTGGCGATACGTGATGGCCTTGCCCTCTTCATTCGGATCGTCCGGCTCCCAGTAGAAGGCTACCTGATCGGCCCGTTTCTCCAGGTGCCGGTCAATGCAGTTATAGGCGGCATTCAGTTTCCCTCCCTCAAACCAGCGGATATAGAGGTTCGAGGGATCGAAAGAGGTGTTTTTGACGGTATGAAACGGCTCAAACCAAGTAATGCGCTGCGCCTGCTCGCGCCAGAAGCCTTCCGGATCCTGGATGGAGCGCTCGTACATTTCCCGATATTGCTCCATCGAGCTGATGAAAGCCTGCTTGCGAAACGCTTCCGGCGGTTGAAAAACCAGGCCACGCCCCGAATAGGCCGCGGTCGCATTGATCGATTCCTGAAGACCCATGGCTCCCCTTGGTTAATTATTCCTTTCAAAGAATAAGTTGTCGCTTATTCTGCTCTACCTCATTCCTTCCTCAGTCAAATGGTTAATTTTAGTTATAAAAAAATTTCACGAGAGATGCAAGAGGCTCTTAAATATTCCTTTATTGGAATAATCAGAGAATCACCTGGCTGGTATTACCAGACGCAACCGGTGGCCGTCGGCATCGCACTGAACCCACAGATCGGCCTCATGCCAGGCCAGCACTTCTGCCAGTGCTAATGAAAGGTGTTGTCCTTTTAGCGGGAGCGTCTGCGCCAGCCACCGTTGCAATCGGTCCGGTTGCAAACGCTGTCCCTGCCATTGCACGTCAATCCATACCAGATGCTCATGTACGGTGGCGGCCAGCCTGATGCCTTTTTCTTTGCGGATAAACGGGCGTAGCTGGCGTCCCAGCCGCTCCCATAACTGTCTCCAGAGTTGACGGTCTGCCCGAACAATAGCGGCCGGCTGTTTTTTCTCCACCTGCACCTTCTGAACCTCCTGTGCGAGCGCCGAGGCCATAAGCTCGAGCAGCTCGGCCACCGGCATGCGTTCCAGCGGCCAGTGTGCCTGCAGGTACCGAGTATAGGTCGCTACCGTCTGCTCTAACAACCGGGTTAGCGCTTCCGTCTGCTCCAGCAGGATCTGTCGAAACTGCGCAGCCAGATCGGGCGCCATATCGGGGTAGGCCGTCAGCGTTTCAATAGCCGCCCGAATGTTGGCCACCGGGCGCCGTAATCCCTCCAATAGCTGCTGTAACATCAGGGGCTGCCAGTCCTTCGTCTGTTCATAAGCCGGCTGCAGTTGCACCACAAAGCCCGCCGTCGCTTCCAGGGGCCATGCCTGCACCGCCAGCAACTGGCCGGCCTTTCCCCGCACATGACACGTTTCGCTGGTGGGAGGCCAGGGAAGTCCGGGCAACAGCACCTGCAGGCTATGCTCGGATCGGTCGGGTTCCACCGGTAGTGCCAGCCACTGCCGGGCTTTCTGATTTGCCCATACTGGCTTTCCTGCTGGATCGCAGATGATCAGTCCGGCAGGCAACGCCTCCAGGGCGGCGGCCATCCTGGTTATTTCCAGGGTCTTCAAGGTTGTTCTGTCTGTCCAGATTGGTTCAACAAACGGCGAACGGTGTCCATCACGTCACGAATGGCAAATGGCTTGACAATGTAAGCATCAGCGCCTACGGCTTTTCCTTTTTCCAGGTCGGTTTCTCGACCGCGGGCGGTCACCAGTACCACCTTGACCGCACGCCCCTCTGCGCTGCTTTTAAGCTGTTGACATACTTCAAAACCACTGATGCCGGGTAGCATGACGTCGAGCAACACCAGGTCAGGCGCTACCTGCTGGCAGACCGTCAGCGCAGCTTCGCCATCTTCCACCACTGCTACCTGATAGCCTTCCTGCTCCATGAGAAAGCGCAACGAAAGGGCAATACTGGGTTCGTCTTCCACAATGAGTACGTAGGGCTTCGGGCGCATCATCGTCTGTCAGATATCCAGCCTGGAAGTATCGCGCGTATGTTTGGGGGCACCGTCAGACTCCGGCAAACGTGGCAGGGTAAACGAAAACGTCGCGCCAGCACCGGGTTCGCTTTCGACCCAGATCCGGCCGTGGTGATGCTGCACAATGCGCTGCGCAATGGCCAACCCCAGTCCCGTTCCCGGCGGTCGCTTGCCGGTAGTAGTATGTACCTGCCGGAATTTATCAAAAATAGTCGCCTGATCTTCTGGAGCAATCCCTGGACCGTTGTCTTCCACATCCACCTGTACCCGATCGGACGCACTCGTCAGGCGAATCGCAATACGACCGTTTTCCGGGGGGCAGAACTTAACCGCATTCGACAGCAGGTTCAGCAGTACCTGTACCAGCTGATCTCGATCGCCCAGTACATAGCAGGGGGCCTCTGGAACGGAGACCGTCAACGCAATGTCGTTGAACTGCACATGTGGTTGAATGGCCTCGACGGCTTCTTCGATCACCTCCTGCATGCGCATGGGCTCCAGGTTCAACTCCACAGCGTCCGACTCCAGCTTCTGTAACGTCAGCACCTGATTGATTAACCGGCTCAGCCGCTCGGCTTCCTTGATGATAATGCCCAGAAATTCCTGTCGCTGCGCCTCAGACAGTCCTGGATTAGCATGCATGATTTCACTGAAGGCCCGGATCGAAGTAAGCGGCGTGCGCAATTCGTGCGTGATCGTTGAAATGAATTCATCCTTGAGCCGGTCCAGTTCTTTCAAGCGCTCGTTGGCCGCCTGTAGCTCGCGCGTAGCCCGTTCCAGCTCGGCCGATTTGCGCTCCAGCTCATGGCTATAGGCAATAACCTGCTGCGTCTCGTCCAGGATGTCCATGACTTCGCGCAGGCTCAGGGGCTCTTCCTTTACCACCGAAGCAATCAGCACCCGGGCCGACGCCGAGCCAATGGCGCCGGCCAATAACCGCTCGGCATGTTGCACGACTTGAGCGGTCGCCGTGACGGTATTGGTTCCCGGGGCCAGCACCGACCGCAGCGCTTCATCCGCCTGCTGCTTGCCCAGAAAACGCCGCAGTAACTGTTGCAGATCGGACACATAGGCGGTCCCGCGCCACGTGGCCTCGCCCGGCCGCTCCGAACGCCGAAACACATCCACAAAGGCCCGAGCCTGCAGCAGTTCTTCTACACGCTGCTGCGTAAACAGGGACACGCCTACGTACAGCCCTGCATTAAAGAGCAGGCTCCAGAACAGCGCATGCGAAACTGGATCGAACCCGTCCAGCCCGAACAGCTGATAGGGGCGCAACCAGCTAATTCCCCAGGGCCCCTTTTCGATAAAAGACACTGGCAGCAACCCGGCATCGACCAGCGACGGCAGCGGTAGCGTATAGCCCCAGATCAGAAAACCGGCCAATAGACCGCAGAGGGCACCCACTCGCGTTCCACGCCGCCAGTACATGCCCCCCAGCAAAGCTGGCGCAAACTGGGCCACCGCAGCAAACGAAATCAACCCGATCGATACCAGTGCATAAGCGTGGGCAATGGCATGGAAGTAAAGATAGCTCAGCACCAGCACCAGCACGATCCCGCCACGGCGGATACCCAGCAGCAATCCCGTCAGTCGTCCGCGCTGCGCCAGCCGCAGCCATTGGATGCGCAACAGAATCGGCATGATCAGGTCGTTGCTGATCATGGTGCTGAGAGCCACGGTGGCCACAATCACCATGCTGGTAGCCGCCGAGAATCCGCCGATAAAAGCCAGCAGAGCCAGAAGCTCCTGCCCGTGCGCCAGTGGTAGTGCCAGCACAAACGTGTCGGCGTCGACCTGTCCCCCCGGAAAGGCCATGAGTCCGGCCAGCGCAATAGGAAGCACAAACAGGTTGATTAACCATAAATACAACGGAAACAGCCAGATTGCCTTACGCAGGTGACGTTCATCTACGTTTTCCACCACGGCTACCTGAAACTGACGGGGCAGAAATAAAATGGCCAACATGGCCAGCAACGTCATCCAGAACCACTGACCATACGCGCCCGGCCCCAGCGCCCCTTCCATGGTGAGCAACCGCCGAAACTCTGGCCGAACCAGTGCTTGCCCGAACAGATCCGCCGGACCGTCATACAGACCAAAAGTGACGAATAATCCAACCGCTATGAATGCTGGCAACTTGACCAAGGATTCAAAAGCAATGGCCGCCACAAGCCCTTCATGACGCTCAGTGGCATCCAGATGCCGCGTTCCGAAGAGAATGGAAAACAGCGCCAGCGCCAGGGTCACGTACAGGGCTGTATCGTCCAACAAATGCTCTGGCGAGCCCAGCAGCGGCTGCCCGCTCAGCACCTGGAAACTGATCGAGATGGCTTTGAGCTGCAAGGCAATATAAGGTACACCGCCCGTTACGGCGATGATGGTCACCAGTGCAGCCAGCCCACTGCTTTTGCCATAGCGCGAAGCTATAAAGTCAGCAATTGAGGTGATACGATAAACCTTGCTGATGCGGATCATTTTTCGCAGCACCATCCACCAGAGTACGGCTGCCAGCGTGGGTCCCAGGTAGATGGGCAGATAGCCCACGCCACTGCTGGCTGCACGGCCTACGCTCCCGTAAAAGGTCCACGCCGTGCAGTAGACAGCCAGCGAAAGCGCGTAAATGTACGGGCTACTGATGATGCTGCGTCCCTGCTCGGCCCGCCGATCGCCATACATCGCAATGGCGAACAGCAGTCCGATGTACAGCAGCGCGATCAGAAAGATAATCCCACCCTGCAGCATGACTCAGGGATTGTCTTCAGGGGGAGACGACCGACGCCCTTCCATTAACCAGATGAGCAGTCCGATCACCAGCGCCCACACCCCGTACAGATACACGTACAGCACAGGCAGCCCCAGTACCAGGTGCTCCCGACTGAAAAGCGACAACAGGGGAAAATTCATCAGCAACAGGGCCATCGCAAAGAGGGCCGCCAGGCGTGCGCGCGTCATGGTTGCTTCAATGATCCATCTGTTTCAGCCTCCAGGCTTCGGCACAACAACAAAAACAGGCCAGCCAGCGAAGGATCAGCCAGGCGATAGCGCACATGTACACCTTCTCGACGGCGTTCCACAAGTCCTTCACGGGCCAGCTGCCCCAGATGCTTGCTCACGTTAGGTTGTCGAATGCCCAGCGCATCGACGATTTCCTGCACGCTCAGCTCGCCTCGGGTGCGCAACAGGTTCAGCAAACGCAATCGCACCGGATCACCCAGCACCCGTAGCCGGCGCGCTGCAGCTTCTAACAAGGTTTCAGGTACCAGTGGAGCCGGTTCCACTGCATGAACCCGGGTTGTCATTCCAATCTCCGACAATTTCGTTACTATCTTACAGCGGAACGCGTTGAAAATCAAATATTCAGAACCTCATGCCGCTTTCCGGACACTTCTGGAAAACGTATGCCGCGTTGGCCTTGCTGGGGCTGTTGCTACTGGCTATGCCCAACCTGATCTGGTGGCTGAGCGCTTCACCTTTAGAACGTGCCTGGTTGCTTGCCCGCTATCCGTTTCTGCTGGTCCTGATTGTGCTGGTGCTGGGCGGTATCTATGCCCTCTGGTACCACGTCTACCAGACCCATGTACGTCCCATAGAACAGCTTACGGACGCACTCCATCAGGTGATGGCTGGCCATCCACTACCGCCTCTGCCCAGTGTCACTACCCAGGCACTTCGCAAACTGCAGGAAGCCATTACGGCCGTGGTATCCCCTCAGCGTCTTCAGCATACAGCCACCTCGGTTGGTCCCCTGCACCGCGAACGCGACCTGCTGGCTACCCTGCTCGGTGAACTTCCAGAGGCCGTACTGGTATGTCGGACATCTGGCCAGATTCTCCTATACAACGAGGCCGCCCGCCGCCTGCTGGAGCCCCCGGACCATCCGGGTGCCATCGGACTGGGACGCTCTATCTTTCACAGTCTGGATCGTGAGCTGATCATCTTTGCACTGGATGAACTGGCCTACCAGCTACGCCATCAGCAATCCCATCCGGAAGTCCACGTCGCAACCGTCCTGTCTTCAGGGCAATTTGTTCGTGTACGCATGACGCTGATCCAGGAAGAAAACGATCCCTTGGAAGGATTCATTTTGATCCTGTCCCCCCTGGAACCGACACCCAGCCCCCTGGAAAACATTCGCAGTGCCGATCTGCTTCAGGCATTGCGGACGCGGCTGGCACAAGACGGGGTTACGCTTCAGCTTGAGCATGCGAGTGGTGCGCTCTGGATTCAAGCACGCCTGCCAGACGCTTTTGAGGTGCTCTACCGCCTGGCCTATCAGCTACACCAGGCAACGGCCTGCCCTCATCTGCAGGCCCGCACTGCCCGGGCAAACGGACGCGTACATCTGTGGCTTCAGCCATGCGACAAACACCCGGCAGCCTCCGAACCGCTGGCTTCGTACATACAGGAAGCCTCCCTCCAGCGACTCCTTCAAGACCATCAGGCCAGCCTACAGGTAGAAGCAGACACCCTGCATCTGTCGTTCCCGGCTTCACCGCCTCATACAGGGGCCGCCCGAGCGTTCCTGTCCGGCCCATTTGTTCGTAAACGTCCAATTTACGTAGATCTCACCTTACTTGAAACGTTCGCGACAACCACGCCCCTTGATGACCGCCCGCTGGACCACCTGATCTATACGGTTTTCGACACAGAAACAACCGGCCTGCATCCCGAACGGGGCGACGAGCTCATCGCAATCGGTGCCGTGCGCATTGTGGGCGGCCGCATCCGCCCCGAAGAAACCTTTGACCAGTTAATCAACCCACACCGTCCCCTCTCTCTGGATTCGGTACGTGTGCATGGCATCCAACCCATTCTGTTACAGGATAAGCCGAGCATTGAAGCCGTGCTGCCCCGCTTTCACCGCTTCGCCGAACATACGGTCCTGGTCGGGCACAACGTGGCCTTCGATCTGAAGTTTATTCGTCAGAAAGAAAAAGCACTGGGCTTACGATTTGAACAGCCCGTGCTCGACACCATGCTACTGGCGGCGGTTGTCGATCCGGAACGCTCGCACTATGGACTGGATGAGCTGGCAGCAGCCTTTGGGATTGAGCCTATCGGACGGCATTCGGCCCTGGGAGATGCGCTCATTACGGCGGAACTGTTTCTGCGTCTATTGCCGCTGCTGAAGCGGCGTGGGATCTGCACCTTGCGTCAGGCCCGCGAGGCGGCCCAGCAGACCCGTCTGGCCCACATGCATTACGAACGTATCTCCTGAAGCGAAGGGGCTGGTATGCTCCATGGCGTCTGTTCTACCCCTGCCTTTTGATCCTGGCGAATGCGCTGCATCAGTTCGTCTGTGGCGTTCGCGTAGTCCCGCGCCCCGCGTGTATGGGGATCACGCGTAAACACGGTAGACCCGTCCTCAAATGAACGAGCCAATGCGGCACTGGTGCGAATAACAGTATCCAGTACCCGGTCACCATAGCGACGACGCAAATAACGCCGATAAAGTTGATGGGCACGCTTACGCGCATCGACCTGCGTGAAAAGAAATAGCGGGGGAAACAACGTGGGATTCAACTTTTTGCGTACCAGTTGTATCGTCTGGGCTGTCTGCTCAGCCCCAAGCACTGGTTGATATTCAGGCGTTACCGGCACCAGCACGTGCTGGCTGGCCACCAGCGCATTCAAGCTGTAGACGGTAATGGCCGCTGCTGTGTCGAAGATAACCACGTCGTAGTCCAGCCCGCTTTGTTCCAGCGCTTCTTTTGCCCAGAGCACATCTGTAGGACGGTGAAGCTGACGCATGACGCGGGTCATGGCCGTTGACGAAGGCAACAGGTCGAATCCCCCTACCGACTGGCGGCGTACCTCCCGCAGAGAAACCGACGGGTTGAACAGCGCCAGTACCGAGGCCTCTTCAGGTGGCTCGGGTACGCCCATAACCCGCGTCAGAAAGCCCTGGGGATCCAGATCGATCACCAGTACCCGATGACCACTCAGGCCCAGCGCCGCCGCAATGTGGATCGCCGTTGTGGTCTTACCGGTACCTCCTTTGTGATTGCAGACGGTCAGGACAATCATGCGCAACCACTCCACTAAACGTCGCTCAGGTTATGCAAATTAGGCTGTCAGCACGGTCCTGTCAAATACTGCGCCGTTACTGTTGGGGGCTCGCCGTCTTCAGCGGCCTTTTGCTGGGTTTGAGCTTTCCGCCGGCATCGCTTCCGGGACTGGTGCTGGGAGCGCTGGTACCTCTTTTTTTTGCCCTGACGCATACAAGCACACCGTTGGAGGCCCTGCGGGCAGGCCTGACCACCACGTTGATCTGGGTCGGGATCACGCTTTACTGGACCCTGTACCATGCCATTGCTGCGGCAGCTTTTGCTTCGGCCGTCGGCCTTTTGTGCCTGGCCCTGCTCATGGCGCTACCGGCGGCCCTGGCAACATCCGTGCGTAGTCGTCGCGGAACCGCCGCCGCCCTGGTGGCCTTCGTGCTGAGCTGGATGGCCCTCGAAGCGTTTCTCACCTATGGTCCCCTGCCTTTTCCCTGGCTACAGCTCGGCTACGCGACCCTTCCCCTGGAGTACCTGCAGGGATTCATCGCCACGCTGGGCACGCCGGGCCTTTCGCTATGGATCCTGGGGAGTAACGCCCTGCTCTACGGCCTGCTTCGCCGACCTCGCCTGCTACCCTTCTTCGCACTCGTCGGCTGGCTACTCCTCCCACGGATTTTCACCGCTCCAACAGGATCTTCCCTACCTTCGGTGGTGCCCGTGCTGGTCGTGCAGCACGGCGTGCCGGCTGCCACATGGGACCGGATGCCCGGACCAGCACGTCTGGCCCATCTGCTGCACCTGACCGAATCGGCGTTGGATACTTCACGCGTACGTCCTCTGGTGGTACTCTGGCCGGAAACAGCCCTATCGGATACCACCACGCTGGCGCCGCTCCGCGCCTGGGTAGCACGCACCCACCTGCCGCTATTGACCGGAGCCATTGTACCTGCCAATGGACCGCGTCCCTCCCGCTTTGCCTATACAAACAGCGCACTGCTATTGCAGCCAGGCCATCCTGTGGCCCGTTACGACAAGCAGCGCCTGGTGCCCTTTGCCGAGCAGGTACCCCTTGTTGAGACCTTCCCGGTACTCCAGGTACTGGCCGTTCCATCTGGCGGCGTATCCGGTTATCAGGCCGGTAAAACGCCCGCACGTTTTCAAATCGGCCCACTTCGTGCCGGGGTGCTTATCTGCTTTGAGAGTTTTTTCGGGAACCTGGCTCGCCGCTCGACCGAAGAAGGGGCAAATCTTCTGGTGGTCCTTACACAGAACGGCTGGTGGGGGCGCCGTCCTGTTTACCTGCAGCACATACAGGCTGCGCGCCTGCGCGCCATGGAAACGGGCCGTGCCATCGTACAGGTAAGTGCCGACGGAATCACTGCCCTGGTGCTTCCTTCAGGACGCATTGCCCGGCAGTTGCCGCTGCAGCAGGCTATCGCCGACCTGATCATGGTTCCGCTTTATACGCAAACCACCCCGTTTGTACGGGATGGTGACCGCCTGACCCCTGCCATCCTGTTCTGCCTGTTGCTGCTACTGGGCTGGACTTTCCGAAAAAGATGAAGCTACGCGTTCCGCTGATTCTGGCCTCCCGTTCTCCCCGACGTCGGAAATTACTGCAACAGCTCGGGTTGGATTTTGAAGTGCATCCGAGCGACCTCGACGAAAAGGCGACGAACCATCGATTACCGGAGCAGCTGGTCGAGCAACTGGCCCTGGAGAAAGCTCGCCGGGTAGCTACCCGTTTTCCTGAAGCCCTCACGCTCGGGGCCGACACCATTGTGGTGCTTGAGGGCGAAGTGCTCAACAAACCTGCCGATGAAGCCGAAGCGCGGGCTATGCTGCGCCGTCTGAGCGGCCGTACCCATACCGTCTATACCGGCGTAGCGCTAATACACCCGGGCAGTCAGCGTGAAATCGTCGACTACGAAGCTACCCGGGTAACGTTCGCACCGCTGAGCGACGCCGAGATTGATGCCTATGTGGCTACTGGTTCTCCCCTTGATAAAGCCGGAGCCTATGGCATTCAGGATGACTACGGCGCCGTTTTTATCCGTCGTATTGAGGGCGACTACTACAACGTGGTGGGCCTGCCCCTGCATCGACTCTACTGCATGCTCCGTAACTACTTTCCAGATCTGATCGAAGCCTGACCCATGTCTGCAACCGTCCGGGTGCTCCTGATTCAGGCCCGCCGTCTTCCTGAAATCGAGCGGCAGGAGCAGCGATGTTTTCTGGAATGTGGCCGCCTGCGCCCGGAGCAACTCCTCTGTGTAAACGTTACGCGCGACCCCTTGCCTACCACGCTGCTCAATGAGGTCGATGCCATATTGATCGGGGGCGCCAGCGAATTTTCGGCTGCTGAACAATACCCGTGGACCGACACCCTTCAGGATTTTTTGCAGGAAGCAGCCGCGCGTAACATTCCAATGTTTGGTTCTTGCTGGGGGCATCAAATGCTGGCCGTTACGTTTGGCGGACAGGTACAGTGCGATCCGGCCCATGCTGAATTCGGCGCCGGCGAGGTGCATCGGACCGAAGCCGGGGGTCAGGATCCTGTCTTTCAGTATCTACCGCCACGCTTCTTGGTCAACATGGGACACCGTGATCGCGTAGTCGCGCTACCGCCTGAGGGCATCGAACTGGCCCGTAATGCCCAGCCGTTTCAGGCCTTCCGTTTGAAGGATCGTCCTATCTACGGCACGCAATTCCATAGCGAACTCAACGCCCAACGCCTTCGCGAACGCCTTATCGCCTACCGTGATCTGTATATCGACGTCTTGGGACCTGAAGGCTTTCACCAAGCGATGCAGGCTGCCACCACTCCCGAAGCCGACGCGCTGATCTACCACTTCCTGTGCACCTACACCGCCCACCGGTGAAATCTTTGCAACACGAAACCCACAGGGCGATCGGGCATTGAGCAGCCCGCACAAAGCCAGCAGCCAGCCATGCCGGAGACCATAAAAGTCGGCCTTGTTCAGATGCGCTGCGGAGCGGATCCCGCACAGAACCTGACGCGGGCTATCGCGGGCATTCGCGAGGCAGCCGCTCAGGGTGCTCGGATTGTCTGCCTGCCCGAGCTGTTTCGCACGCTTTACTTCTGCAAGCATGAAGATCCGCACCACTTCCAACTGGCCGAGCCCGTGCCGGGCCCGACAACCGAACGACTGGCCGCGCTGGCCGCTGAGCTGCAGGTTGCGATTCTGGCCAGTCTTTTTGAAAAGCGCACGGATGGTCTTTATCACAATACCCTGGCCGTGCTCGACCCAGAGCGGGGATACCTGGGCAAATATCGCAAGATGCACATTCCACATGATCCCCTGTTTGAAGAAAAGTACTACTTCGCGCCCGGTGACCTGGGCTTTCGCGTGTTCGACACGGCTGGCGTGCGCATCGGTACGCTGATCTGCTGGGACCAGTGGTTTCCTGAAGCTGCCCGGCTGACGGCCCTGCAGGGGGCTCAGGTGCTCTTTTATCCCACGGCCATTGGCTGGCTACCCGAAGAAGAAGCAACTGAAGGAGCGATACAGCACGAAGCCTGGGAGCTGGTTCAACGTGCCCACGCCATCACCAATGGCTGCTATGTCGCCGTCGTCAACCGAACCGGCTTCGAGCCGGCCCCTCCGGGAGCTTCGTTTCAGGGCATCCGCTTCTGGGGCCAGAGTTTTGTCGCCGCGCCGGATGGCACCGTACTGGCACGCGCCCCGGTTGACGAAGAGGCCGTGCTGGTCGTCTCGCTGGACCTGTCGGTGATCGATCGCTTCCGCACCACCTGGCCGTTTTTCAGAGACCGACGTATTGATGCCTATGCCGAACTTACCCGCCGCTTCCTGGACGACAACCACTGAGCAGACTCCGGCCGCTCAGGGTTTTCGCATGCCACCGGAGTGGGCGCCTCACCAGGCCACCTGGCTTTCCTGGCCGCATAACCAGGAGACCTGGCCCGACGAACTGGAACAGGTCGAACGCACCATGGCCGAAGTCGTGCGTCTGCTCAGCACCAGCGAAGCAGTGTATATCAATGTCAACGACGCCGCGCATGAACAGCACGTTCGGCGACTGCTTGACCGCGCAGGCGTAAATGGCCCGGTGCGCTTTTTTCATATCCCCACCGACGATGCCTGGATTCGCGACCACGGCGCCATCTTTATCACCCATCCCCGACAACGCTTGCTGGCCGCTACGGTGTGGGGATTCAATAGCTGGGGCGAAAAGTATCCCCCCTGGGATCGGGATGCACAGGTAGCCCGCCGTATGGCCGCAGCTCTGGGCGTACCGGCCTTTAACGGGGGAATGATCCTTGAGGGGGGGGCCATCGACACGAACGGCGCCGGCACGTTACTGACCACGGAGCAATGCCTGCTTAATCCCAATCGCAATCCGCATCTAAGTCGAGAAGCCATTGAGCAACGACTCCGGGATTTCCTGGGAATCCATCAGGTGCTCTGGCTGGGACGCGGTCTGGAAGGGGATGATACCGACGGACACATTGACGATCTGACTCGCTTCGTGGCCGAAGATGTGGTGGTAACCGTGGTAGAGCAAGATCCACAGGATCCCAACTACGAAGTGCTTCAGGAAAATCTGGAGCGTCTGCAGGCATTTCGCTTGCTGGACGGCCGCCCGCTACAGATCGTCGCCCTTCCCATGCCCGCTCCCCTGATGATAGCAGGCGAACGGGTACCGGCCACCTATGCCAACTTTTATATCGCCAACAGACTGGTCCTGATGCCCGCCTACGGCGATGCCCAGGACGAAACGGCCCGCCAGCTCCTGCAGCGTTGCTTTCCGGATCGGCCTGTAGTACCTGTCGACTGTCGCGCCATCATTCGCGGCCTGGGCGCTCTGCACTGCCTGACGCAGCAAGTGCCCGCGGTATAATCACCCATCCCTGTCCAGCGGACGCAACGCGTGAGCCAGTTCCTGCAGCGCCGATTCTTCCAGCTCCAGGTAAGCCAGCACCGAAGCACCGACTGCCTTCCATTCGGCCGCAGGCGGCTGCGCAGCGTAGAGCCGCAGGACATGCTGGGCGGTCAGCAGCAGGGCCAGTTTATCGACGGTGGGGTCAGGCTCCGCGCGTTGGTAGTAATCAAGCATATCATGATGGCGCAGAATGGCCTGGCATAAGTCGGCCGGCAGTTTCCAGGAGCGTGCCAGTAGAAAACCGGCCGCTGCGTGGTCGGTGTGCAAACGCTCCTGCTCTACCGCAATAAACGGGCGTAGCTCGGCTTCCCGCTCGGCCGCTTCGTAGATCTCCGGATAGGCCGGAAACTGCTGCAGCAGCAACGGGATGCCACAATCGCAAAAAAGCCCCAGCGCATAGGCCTCTTCGGGGAGCACGCGCGGACACCAGCGTGCAATTTGCACCATAACCCGCGCCATCGCCTCGGCCCGGCGCCAGAAACGATCCATAAATGCGCCCCGCTTATTGCGAAACGCCTGATGCAACAGCAGCCCGGTAATCAGCGCAGTGATATTCTTCAAGCCCAGCATCCGCACCGCGTGCTTGATGTCCAATACCGGACGTGCAAGGCCAAAAAGGGGCGAGTTGACCAGCTTGAGCGTGCTGGCAGCCAGGGCCACATCTTCACTGATCAGCTCGGCGATACGGTCCAGATCAGGATCTGGCTTTCCCTGCTCCTCAAGTACCTCCACCAATAACGTTGGACGAGGCGGAATCAAAACGCCTCGCAACAATTTTTCGGTCTGGGCGACATCCAGAGCACGCTGTGCACCCAGCGACAACGTCGTCTCCGTAGCCATGCTGGTCTTCAAGGTCTGACCCGGCGATAGCTATAGGTGACCTCAGCCCGGTCACAGGCTCCCCCTACCGGGGGGTTCGGCTTCCGAACCGTCACTTCGATGGCTTCAACGATCGGAAAAGCTTCCAGTACCTGGTGCGCAATTCGATAGGCCAATCGCTCAATCAGGTAAAATTTGTTTCCGGTGACCACCTTGCGTACCAGGCGATAAACGCCCTCATAATCCACTGTCTTTTCCAGGGCATCGGACTGCGCGGCTTCCTCAATGTTAAGCTCCATCGCCACATCGACTTCATAGCGCCCACCGATGCGGTGCTCCTCCTGGGTAAGCCCATGGTGTGCGTAAAAAACAGCGTTGACCAGACGCACAATGCCTCGCGACCGGCCCGGAGCTACAGAAATAGCAGACGAAGCTTGCGCAGATTCAGGATGCATGGTCCGATCCGGACAAAGCTAAGAGGGTCTGTATATCGCCATTTGGAAAGAAGGTCAGGCGCCGGAAAGCTGCTACACGCCGTGCAATTTCTTCCGGCGTAAGCCCCAGCAGGCGCTCTGGCCCAAAGCGTTCGACAACAAAAGACGCCAGGGCACATCCATAAATAACGGCCTGGCGCAGCGCTGTTTCATCAAAGCCCCGCTGCGTGGCCAGAAACCCGGCCAGCGCTCCTGCAAACGTGTCGCCTGCTCCGGTTGGATCAAACACATCTTCCAACGGATAGGCCGGTGCGCTGAAAATCTCCTCTTCATAAAACAGCAGCGCACCGTGCTCTCCTTTTTTGATGATCACAATGCGCGGGCCCATTGCCTGAATCTTGCGCGCTGCCCGAATCAAATTGGGTTCGGTAGCCAACTGACGCGCCTCGGCGTCGTTCACCACCAGGCAATCGACGCGACGCAGCACGGCCCGTAGGGCTTCCGGCGTCTGTTCGATCCAGTAGTTCATGGTGTCGCAGATCACAAAAGCCGGATTCTCCACCTGGTCGAGCACGCGCTGCTGCAACCTCGGATCCAGATTCCCCAGACAAACGATCTGGCTATCACGATAGGTCTGCGGAAGCACCGGATCGAACGAAGCCAGCGCATTCAGGTGTGTGTAGAGGGTATCCCGCTCGTTCAGATCATAATGATAGCGGCCGCCCCAAGCAAACGTGTCTTCCTGTTCGTTGACCATCAGCCCTTCCAGGTCGATGCCGGCCCGTTCAAGCACCGCTCGGTAGGCGGCCGGAAAGTCACGCCCTACCACAGCCACCAGACGCACCTCGGGCCAGAAGTAGCGGGCAGCCAGTGCCAGGTAGGTGGCACTTCCTCCCAGCAACCGATGCGCCGCGCCAAAAGGCGTCTCAACCGAATCAAGGGCAACGGTTCCAATAACCAGAATGCTCACCGCTCGCTGAATATGCACGCGTTTACACAAAAAGCGAGGGCAACGGTCAGGTTGCCCTCTGGTTTAAGATACAGCAATTGTGCCGGAATTGCGTGCACTGCACCTATTTTTTTTGCAAATTAGCGAAGGCGACGCATCCAGTCGTTTAGTTTTTTCAGCGTAGCCACCGCAACGGCCGTGGTTGCTGCTCCCAGCAGCGTTTCGGCCGCGTCCAGCCCACGGCGCGCGCTGTGCTTCAGGCGCTTCGACGTATCACGCGCCGTTTCTTCAAGCGCGGTGGCCGTCTCCGCAGCCTGCTCGGCTAACATCTTGCTCAGCGTCTCAGCCTGTGCCCGAATGCGCTCGCTCAATTCCGCGGCCTGCTCGGGCAGCTCCTTACGTAGCGTACGCGCCCGTTCGGCCACCGTCTCTCCCAGCTCATCTACCTGCTCCACAAGCTGGCGGCTCAGCCGCTGGGCCTGTTTGCGTGCCTGCCGGGCCAGTCGCTCAGCCCGACGGCGTGCGCGCACGGTCAACGGCGGTGGAGCTGGCTGAAGCCCCATTTTTATCAGACGTCCGGCCAGCACCCCGGCCCCCAGCGCCAGCAACAGCGCCAGCGTAGGATGTTCAACGATCCAGTTACGCGCATGCGCTGCCGCCGCCTGTGCATCCAGACGGGCCAGTTGCTCCCGCAGCCGCTGAAGCACTTCATTCAGCTCCTGCCGCGTCTTTTCATAAGCGTCTGCCAGCTCCTGCTGCACCTTTTCCGCACGGACCGCTTCCCCGCTATCAGAGGCCCTGGCTTCCGCTTGCCTTGCACGGGTATGCTTTTTCTGTGCTGCCACGGCTGTCTTCCTCCAGTTGTTGGTTTACATAAAAGACTTCCTGGCGCTCTATCGACGCCAGAGAACCCCCAGAAACACCCCCACCGCAAAGGCGGCAACCATAGCCATTACCTGGTGCTCACGCACCCATGTTTTCACGGCCTCCATACCCGAGGTGGCCGTCTGTTCGAGCGTTTCCAGTGGAGTTGACTCCTCATGGGCGGAGGCTCCCGACGCTTTTGTGCCGGACGCCTGCGCCTTGTCAGCCGGTTCTACCATGGTTGTCCTCCAGTTTGTAGCATTGTATGGACTTTTTTTGCAGAGGCTTCGCAGTATTTTTCTGCCACCGGTGCCAAACGTTCCACAAGATTGCTGACAATTACAACATTGTCAACAGTGGTGCGTTTGTCCTGGAGTGGTATACTTTAGGCAGCGTCTTCTGCGTTTGCTAATCAGCCCTGCAAAGTAAGCTTGCTGACCATGCCACGTATCATTGGATGGAGCTGTTTGATAATCATCCTGTTGCAGCCGGCTATTCTTCGGGCTCAAACTATGTTGCCGGGTCCCATGCTGGATTTTGCACGGGCCCTGGCCTTGCACAGGGATGGTTTCTATACCCTCTCGGCACAGGCTTTTGTGCAATTTCGGCACACGTATCCGGAGAATCCTCGGGTAGCCGAAGCGCTTTTCTATGAGGCCGAAGCCCGCTTGGCCCTGGGACAGACCGACGACGCAGCGGCGTTATTGCGCCTGTTTGCCGCCCGCTATCCAACGCATCCGCTGGCTTCTGAGGCACAGCTTGCCCTGGGCAAGTACCTTTTCGACATCGGTCGCTACGAGGAAGCGCGTCAGGCTTTCGCTCAGGCATTGCGTCCAGGCGTGCCGGCAGCACAGGCTGCCCGCGCGTTGTTCTGGATGGCTGAATCGGCGCATCGGATGGAGCGCCCGAATGAAGCTATCGGCTATTATCGCCGGCTTGCCGACACGTACCCCAACACACGTCTGGCTCCTCAAGCGCTGCTTGCCATGGCCTATACGCAGGTAGAAACGGGTGCCTACGATGAAGCAGCCCGTACCTTCGAGGTGCTGGCCGCCCGTTATCCCAACGCTCCCGAAGCCCATCATCTGGGCCTGGCCCTCGCCCAAGTCTACTACGAACTGGGCGACTACCGCCGCACCATTGAAGAAGTGCAGCGCCGTCTTCCCGATCTGCAGGACGAAGAGCGCCAGCAAGCCTGGCTACTCCTGGCCGAATCTTACAATCAGCTACGTGACAGCGAAAACGCCATTGTGTACTACCGGCGCCTGCTGGACAACCCTGATAGCCCGTACTACCGGCGTGCGCTCTACGGTCTGGCCTGGAATTACTATTTCGAAGGCGTCTACCAGTGGGCAGCCGACCACTTCCGACAGGTGCGCGAAGGCCATCAAGACACGCTGGCCATGAAGGCGACCTACTACGAAGCCGTGTGTCGCCGCCTGGCCCGCGAACCGCAGCAGGCCCTGACGCTCTTCAAGACCGTGGTGCTCGAGTGGCCTGACAGCCCCCTGGCCCCCCACGCACAATACGAGCTGGCTCTGCTACTCTATGAAATGCGCCAGTGGGAAGCCGCGTACGAGGCGTTCGACTTCCTCATTCGCACTTATCCCGACAGCGCGTTGCTCGGCGATGCCCTCCGCATGCGTGGCTACACGGCGATCGCGCTTGGGCGTTTCGACGAGGCCCTGACCAGCTTTGACCGTGCCATTGCCCTGGAAGCGGCTTCTCCCCACCTGCGCACTGAAATTGCCTTCCAGAAAGCCTGGCTCCAGTACCGCCAGCAAAACTACTCCGCGGCCAGCGAGGCCTTCATGAGCCTGTATCAACAGGATCCACGCGGTCCCAAAGCGGGCGATGCCCTCTTCTGGGCTGCCGAAAGCTTCTATCAGCTGAACCAACTGAATCGGGCTGAATCGCTCTTCCGCGACTACCTGCGTCGCTTTCCTAACGGAGCCCACGTCGAGGCCGCCCACTACGCGCTGGGCTGGATTTACTTCCGTCAGCAACGCTACGAAGAAGCCATTCAGGCCTTCCAGCAGTTTCTACAGGCCTACCGCCGCTCCGAGGAGGCCGTCCCCTACCGCCTCGATGCGTTGCTTCGGCTGGCCGATAGCTATTATGCGCTCAAACGCTATCCTGAAGCGATTCGCTACTACCGACAGGCTGCTACCGAAGGCGAAAGCGATTACGCACTCTATCAGATCGGCCAGGCCTATTACAACGCTGGTAACTACACCAACGCGCTACGCACCTTCAACCGGTTGCTTACAGAGCATCCGGAAAGCACCTGGCGCGAAGAAGCCCTCTACCAGATCGGCTACATTCACTTCCTGAATCAGGAGTACGACCAGGCCCTTGCGGCTTACCAGCGCCTGCTTGAGATCGCCCCGAACGATCCCCTGGCCCCCAAAGCCCAGTACAGTATTGGCGACGCGCTCTTTAACGCGGGACACCTGGAAGCCGCAGTCAATGCCTACAAACGCGTGCTGGAACGCTATCCGCAGAGCCCCTTCGTGGCCGATGCCGCTACAAGCATTCATTTTGCCCTTATCGCCGCCGGCGACGATGCGCGAGCTCAGGCGCTGATCGACTCATTCGCCACTGCCTATCCGAATTCCCGCCTGGCGGACGAACTACGCTTTCGACGGGCCGAAGCCCTCTATCGCAGCGGACGCTTCCCCGAAGCCCAGCAGGCGCTGGAAGCTTTTGTGCAGGGCTCCCATGCCCCTGATCTGATGGGCGAGGCGCTGTACTACCTGGCGACTCTTTACGTCGAACAGGAACAATATGAGGCGGCCCAACATGCCCTGCAGCAACTGCTGGCCGCTTATGCCGAACATCCACGCGTCCCGGACGCACTGCTCCTCCTGGCCACCGTGCATCTGAAACAGACAAACTACGAAGCCGCACTGCAAAGCTATCAACGCCTACTGTCGCTGGCTCCGGAGCGCTCCGACCTGCTGGCCCGCGCATTTTATGGCCAGAGTGTGGCACTGCTGGAGCTGGGACGCCTGGCCGAAGCCCGTCAGGTGCTGACGCAGGCGCTGTCCCGTTTTCCTGAAAATGCCCCGACTACTCTGCAGCTCGGCCAGGCCCGATTGGCCGAAGCCGAAGGCCGCCTGGAGGAAGCCGAACGTCTGTATCGAAACGTGGTAGGCCAGGCGCAGGACGAAACGGGTGCCGAGGCCCTCTATCGACTGGGCGCCCTGCTGCTCCGCCGCGGCGATCCGCACCGGGCCATTGAAGAATTAAGCCGGCTTCCTACGCTCTTTCCAGGCTATCCCGAATGGCTGGCACGCGGCTACCTGACCCAGGCCCGTGCGTTTCTCACACTGGGCCAACGCGGCGAAGCAGCCCGCCTGTACGATTTGGTCATTGCCGAATTTCCCAATACGTCGTTTGCTCGTATTGCTGCTCAAGAAAAAGCGGCCCTGTAAACTATGCGCTATCAGAAGCTCCTCATCTTTTTCCTCCTGAGCTGGACGGCTACCACTGCCGTGGTGGCCCAGGTGCCTGATACCGCCCAGGTTGTTCTACCCGACCTGGCACCCCGTGAAGTAGAGATTCGAGGCACCCTAGAAATTGCCTTTCCGTCGCTTCAGCGTCAGCCACTCATTGGCTTTAATCCTCCCCCCCTGGTTCCACAGATTCCACCGGATCGACAACCCTATGTCGAACCCTACCGGCAAGCGGCCGCTTCACCGGCTCCGGTGGCACGCCAACGGCCCCAGCCACCATCCATTGCGACTATTGGCCGTGGCCACCCAGCTAACGGACTGTTCGAAAGCACGCTGGGACGCTACCTTACCCGTACGTTCAACGGCTTTCTGGAATATTCCCTGAACGAAAAGGTAACGCCTTATGCGGCCCTGATCTATACCGGTAGCAGCGGCTTTCAGCCGTTTGCAGCGCGTCCAGAAGTGGCAACCCCCTACGATCTGCTTACAACCCGAACCGGATTGATCTATACTGGACGCCTCCAGGCCACGCTGGAGGTGGGTGGCGCTTTCCATAGCTATCGGCTGTACGGTCTGGTGCGTGAGCTCCTCTACAGCGCCCCCCGTCGCGAAAATCAAAGCGGCTATGTCGTGTTTCATCTGGCTCCCACTGTACAGGATGACCTGGAGGGCTATCTAAAGCTGCGCCTGAGCAGCAGTCGTTACGCTACAACCTATCCAGCCGGCTTCTTCCGAAGAACCCGCGCGACCGAAGTAGCCACCCTGGAGCGACGGTTGGACCTGAACGGTGTCTTTAGCTATCCATTGGCCACCGGCACCCTGCATTTTAACCTGCAGGGCCATATCGCCGGTGTCAATCCGCAGGCATTTCTGGAGTCAGACGTGCGCTCAATCGCCGTTGGCTTCGCCTGGCAGTTTGCTCCTGCTCCCACACTGCAGCTACAGATAGGTGGACGCCTGCTGGGCCTGAAGGCCACGCCCACAGGAACCCGTGCCCTCTACCTTTCGCCGCTTGTTGAACTGACGCTATTTCCGGCACCCGGCACCCGATTGTACATTCGCCAACGGCCTTCCCTGCAGGCCTATCGCCTTGATGAATTACTCCAGGAAATTCCTGTGCTCGATGACCACATCATGCCCCAGCCTGCCCTGCGCAGTATCGATCTGGAAGCTGGCGGCGAATTCTTCCTCGGCGTATTCCGACTTCGGACAGCGGCCGGCTTTGTAGAAGCGCCACTGGAACGTTATGCCTACCGGAGAAGGCGATCGTTTGCACCAGTCGCTCCGGTTACATGGCTGAGCTACGCCAGGCAGCGTCGCTTTTACGCCGACGGCGAAGCCTCCCTCACCTTACCCTCCGGTCTGCAGGGTTCTCTGGGACTGCGTCTCCAGCACGTAGTCCTGACGGAAACCAACCAGCTCAGCTCGTATGAGCCGGGCGTGCAGGCACACCTGCTTCTGAGCTACCGGTTTGCCCGTCAGCGCGGCTTTATCCAGGTACTCGGGCGATATGAAGGCGTTCGGTATGCTGCCTTGAACAGCCAGTACCGACTCCCCCCCTATCTGGATCTTGATCTTCAGACCACGTACCAGCTTACGCCGGCAATCGGGCTGGTTGTACGCCTGGAAAACCTGGCACCTGCCCGTTACCGCACCCGATGGTTTGATTATCCCGAACCCGCAGCGATCCTCAGTGCCGGTATGAGAATTCGCTGGTAGGCTTGGATTCTATGCCGATTTGGTTGTAGTTTTAAGCGATTGAAGGTCAACCCATAAGCCCATGGAAAACCCCACGCCCGAACAGGTGGCACAGGCGCTTGCAGAGCTGGTGCAGGATGCCCTGATGCGAGGCGAGTCGGTAGAGATTCCCGGTCTGGGAACGTTTTACGTAAACCATCGCGGCAGCACAACCGAACGTCTGCCCGATGGGCGCGTAGTACTGCACCCGCCGTGCGATCTGCCTGCCTTTACCCCGGAAGCTTCCTGACCTGCCATTAACCGCACGAACATATGCCCGAAGCCCTGATCAATCGGTTGGCTGAACGTCTTGGCTGCTCCCCGGAAGCTGCGGCAACTGCCCTGCGTCAGTTTGTCGAACAGCTCCATCAACAACTGGAACAGGAAGGCCAGGCCAATGTGGCCGGATTGGGTCGTTTCATTCGAACGGAACAAGGGCTGCAGTTTGAACCCGATACGTCGCTGGCGCAGGCCGTCAACCACCGCTTTGCCGGCCTGGAGCCGGTCACTGTGGAACCTCCCGCCACCCAGCCCTACCGAAAGACAGAAGTTGTACCTCCTGAAGAAGAACCAGCCGAAAAGGCCTCGCCCTTCTACGAAGTAACAGGTGAGCAAGAAGCAGAACCAGTTTCCCCTGAAGCGGTCGCTCAGGAACCCGAGCCTGCTGCAGAAGAGCACCACCCAGAGCCTGCCCCTGAACCGGAACCGGTTGTCGATACCCCCCAACCAGCTCCGCAGCCAGACGAACCTCCGCTGCGCCCTCCACGTCCACCGCGTATCCGGGTCGAAGAAGATCGACGTCGGGGATTGCCTGTGTGGATTCCGGCTGCGCTTCTGATTGTCGTGTTTGGCGTAGTGGCCGTCTGGCTCTTGTTCTTTTCGCAGCCTTCACCCCGAGAAGCGGTTCCCCCTGCCCCGGTACGCGCCGAGACAGAACAGTCCCCTGCACCGGAAACAACCGTGACCGCTACTGCTACTCCAGCCGTAACCGATACGGTCAGCGCAGCTACTGAAGCGCCGCCTGCCGAAACGTCGGCGCCGGTGCCTCCTCCGACTGACAATTATGCCCTGATCGTCGGCTCGGTAACCAGCCAACGTGCTGCCGAGCAACTTGCAGCACGCTTTCGCCGTACGCTGTCCGAGCACGGGTTACCGGTAACCATCGTTACTGTAACCAGCAACGGAATTACCCGATACCGGGTAGCTGTTGGTCGGTATAGCTCGCCTGAAGAGGCCCTGGCTGCCAAACGTCAGCTTGGCGAAGTGTTGCCTCCGGACGCCTGGGTACTACGGCTGCCTTCAACGATGCAATGACCCTGACGATCATGGTGCTGTTACAAGCCGTCTCGCTACCAGCCGATACGCTTCACATGGCCACCTCACCCGCCGCCTCTATGTCGCTGCTCGACATTCTGGTACAGGGTGGGTGGATTATGATTCCCATCGGGCTTCTGTCGCTGCTCACCATTTACCTGATCGTCGAGCGGCTCATCACCGTACAACGCGCCAAGATTGATCCACGCCAGATCATGGAGCGTGTGCGCGACTACGTGGAAGCCGGCGACATTCGAGGGGCGCTGGCCTACTGCGAGGCCCAGGACAAACCCATCACGCGCATCCTACGCCGCGGACTGGAACGCCTGGGCCGTCCCATTTCGGAAATCCGGGATGCCGTGGAAGCTGCTGGCAAATACGAAGCCTTCGAGCTGGAAAAACGCATGGATATGCTGGCCAGCATCGCGGGCATTGCGCCCTTGCTGGGCTTTCTCGGTACGGTCACCGGTATGATTGAAGCCTTTCAACAGATTCAGAATCTGCAGGGCAATGTAAACCCCAGCGTACTGGCCGGGGGCATCTGGGAAGCCCTGCTCACAACCGCGTTTGGTCTGGTGGTAGGCATTCTGGCCCTGTTTGGCCATAACTTTCTGCTGACACGCATCAACCGGCTTGTGAACGACATGGAACGCTCCGCGACCGACTTCATCGACCTGCTCCAGGAGCCCGTGCCGCGCCCACGCCGCCAGCCGGAAACACTCCTCTAAAGGATACCCGCAAGCCATGCCATTAGACTTTTCCACCGCACGCAAGCCGTTGGCCACTTTTGCCCTGGCCGGACTGGCTGATATTGTGCTGTTGCTGCTCATTTTCTTTCTGTTGACCTCCAGCTTCATTCCCCAGTTCGGTATCCGGGTCAACCTGCCCCGCGTCGAAGCCGGCGCGCCCACGCAGGCGCAATATGTGACCGTTGTCATTACCGAAGACGGCCGCTTCTACGTCGAGCAGCAACAGGTGGCCCGCGAAGACCTGCTCAGCACACTACGGGCAGTGAAAGGAGATCGGACTACCCTGGTGCTTCGTGCTGATCGTAAAGCAACCGTCGAACAATTTGCCTATGTAGCCAGCACAGCCAAAGCCCTGGGCATGACCATTCTCATGGCCACCGAACGCCCCGACGTAAGTCCCCGCCGCTGAACCTCAGCGCAAAAACCACGATTCGCGATCCAGCGAGCGGTACTGGATCGCTTCGGAGAGATGCTCGGGGCGGATTTGTTCACTGCCGGCCAGATCAGCGATGGTGCGTGCCACTTTCAGGATACGGTCGTAGGCCCGTGCGCTCAGCCCCAGGCGGTGGATCGCCATCTTCATGAGCTGCTGGCCTTCGGCGTCCAGGGGACAATAACGGCGCACCAGGCGCGCCGGCATCTGCGCATTACAGTAAACCCCCGCTACCTCCCGAAATCGCTCCGCCTGCCGTTCCCGCGCCGCCACCACGCGCGCCCGAATGGCTGCCGAAGGTTCTCCCTCCTGCTTACGACTCAACTCCTCAAAGGGCACCGGCGTCACCTCAATATGCAGATCGATACGATCCAGCAACGGACCGCTAATTTTCGACAGGTAGCGCTGCACCTGCGGCGGCGTGCACACACACGTGCGCCGTGGATCGTTCAGGTGCCCACACGGACAGGGATTCATGCTGGCCACCAGCATGAACCGCGCCGGATATTCGATGGAGAAACGCGCCCGACTGATCGTAATACGGCCTGCCTCAAGCGGTTGCCGGAGCACCTCCAGCACCTGGCGCTTGAACTCCGGTAACTCGTCCAGAAACAGGACCCCGTTGTGGGCCAGTGAAATCTCGCCAGGCATAGGATGTGCCCCTCCCCCACAGAGCCCGGCATCCGAGATCGTATGATGCGGCGCCCGAAACGGCCGCCGGGCAATCAGCCCTATGCCATCCAACTGTCCCCCCACCGAATGAATCTTGGTGGTCTCCAGGGCCTCTTCAGGAGACAGCGGTGGCAAAATGGTCGGCAGCCGTTTGGCCAACATGGTCTTGCCGGCACCAGGTGGGCCGACCATCAGTACGTTGTGCCCACCGGCAGCCGCCACCTCCAGCGCACGCTTGACGTTCTCCTGTCCCCGCACGTCCGCAAAATCCACATCGTACGTCTGCGCTTCGGCAAACAAGGTCTTGAGGTCCCGCCGAAATGGAGGACGCGTCACAGCCCCCGTCAACAAATCTACCGCCTCCTGTAACGAAGCGACGGGATAAACCTCCAGTCCCTCCACCAGCGCCGCTTCTTCCGCATTGGCCTGAGGTACAATCACCCCACGGCGCCCCTCACGCCGAGCCTGAATGGCTATGGACAGCACGCCTCGTATCGGCCGCACCTTGCCGTCCAGGGCCAGCTCCCCAACGATCACAAATGGAGCCAGTGCTTCCGGACTCGGACACCCTTCGCTGGCTGCCAGTAAGCCCAGCGCCATGGGCAGGTCGAATGCTGAACCTTCTTTGCGCAGATCTGCCGGCGCCAGGTTCACCGTAATGGCCCCCCGCGGCAGCGGCAGCCCACTGTTGCGCAACGCCGCCCAGATACGATCTCGGCTCTCTCGCACCGCCCCGTCGGGCAACCCGACCACCGTGTACCGTGGCAACCCAGACTCGATATGTGTTTCAATTTCTACGGGAATGGCCTCAATACCCAGTGTTGTGCTGCTCCAGACCCGGCTTAACATGGCCGCGTACACTCGGTTTTTGGTCTTTTTTGGTAAGACACCACGAGCTGTTGGCTGCAACGCTCATTTTTCTGAATAAACTTTTGCCGAAAAGTTTGTCGAAATTGCGGCGATTTGTTGGCTTACCTGTACTTTTTCAGAGGCAGCAGGAGAACCCTGACATCGCAATGATTTACGGCATCACGGGCAACACCCAGAAGGAACAGCTCTGGCAACCGGTCGCTGCCTTACTTCGGTGGCTGGAAACGCAAGGCCTCGAAGCCCGTCTGCATCCCGCGGTGGCCAGTGGTCTGGTCGCACGCGGTCTGCTATCTGAAACGGAAGCAGCTTCCCTGAAGGCCCAGGACCTGGCCGCTGAAGTAGATATTCTGCTCTCCTTTGGTGGGGACGGCACATTGCTACAGAGTGCTCACCTGGCGGGCCGCCGAGGCACTCCCGTCCTGGGTATCAATATTGGCCGCATGGGCTTCCTGGCCGATGTGGAAGTAGAGCAGGTACGTGAGGCCATCCGGATGATCGAAGCGGGCAACTATCACCTGGAGGCGCGTATGGTGCTCGAAGCTGAGCTGGAAGATGGCCCTCTGGCGGAGCTTCCCTGGGCCCTGAACGAGTTCGTGATTGATCGCAGTGGTCTGGCCGGACTGATTACTATTGATGTCACCGTTGACGGTGTCGTCCTGAACCGCTACTGGGCCGATGGGCTCATCTTCTCTACCCCCACCGGCTCCACCGCCTATTCGCTGTCGGCCGGTGGCCCTATCGTTTCTCCAGCCTGCGAAGTGGTGATCTTAACCCCCATCGCCCCACATACCCTGACGTTGCGTCCCATCGTGCTTCCTGCGTCTGTAGAAATCGAAGTCCGCGTGTATACGGGCGGACAACCCTATGTGCTGGCCGCCGACGGTCGCAGCCAGCTCATCCACCGTGAAGGCCAGCGCATCACCATTCGAAAAGCAGCCCATACCGTCAATCTCGTCAAACTACCCGGCCAGCATTACTTCCAGACACTGCGCACCAAGCTGATGTGGGGCGCTCGTTAGCCAGCCGTGGGACGTTCGGTTGCCATGCGCACGGCAAACCGGCGCAGGTAATCCTCTGGCGTGATTAGCTCGGTCTTAAGCACCACCTGCCGGGGCTCCAGCTTGTCTTCACTTTCAATAGCTTCAATAAGTAACTCGACCGCCCGTCGCCCGATCTCTCGCGCTGGCTGGCGGATGCAGATATGGGGATAGACGTAAAATTCGCTCAATCCGCCTTCGCTGAAAGAAATCAATTGAATACGGTCCACCAAAGCCGGGTCACTTTCCCACATGGCTGCCCGGATGCCCAGCGCTACCGGAAACGTAACGGCAAATATCACTTCAGGCAGTTCCTTTCGCTGCAATAGGCGCTTGAACGCATAATAGCCATGCCATTCATCAAACCCTCCTTCGACGACCCATTCAGGCCGAACCGGAATGCCGGCCTCACGCAATGCCGCCTCATAGCCAGCACGACGCTCGCGACCAATCAGTACCGTCGAGGGCCCTGCCACGTGGGCAATCCTTCGATATCCTTTACGGATCATATATGCAATGGCCTGATAAGCGCCTTCCCGGTCATCCACAACCACACGACTGAACCCCATCCCTTCGATAGCACGGTCGAAAAACACAAGCGGCACCCCCATCTGTTGCACCCGTTCATACACTTCATGCTGAAATACTTGCTGCGAGACCGACACCAGCAGCCCGTCAACCCGCATAGCCAGCAGCCGTTCAATATGCTGGCGCTCCCAATCGGCCCGTTCCTGGGAGACAGCCAGCACAATGCGATATCCTCGCTGCATGGCGGTCTCCTGAATGGCCTCAACCGCCGTCGCCATCAACGCATACGTAAGCTTTGGCACGACGACACCCAGCATGTAGGAGCGCTGCGACGAAAGGGAGCGAGCCAGCAGGTTGGGCATATACCCCATCTCAGCGGCCGTCTTCTTGACCAGCTCACGCGTTTCTCTGGAAATGTCTGGATGATCGCGCAGCGCTTTGGAAACGCTGACCTTGCTCAGGTTCAACCGTTCGGCAATATCGGCCAACCGGACCCGTTTTTTTGACATAGACAGGCATGCCGTTGGTTTTGCTTTTCATTATATGGAATTTATTACTACCGTTGCGATAGACGCCAATGGAATCAGTCGCCTGACTGTATAGGCCGGCATGCCACCGTACCACCTGATTGACATGAGGCACCCGCCTGCCCTACATGACCAGGCGGCTGCTTTCAAACCTTCGTGAAACCCACAGACCAACGCGTCGTTTGTTGCCTCTGGCAACGTAATCGGTGTATATTTGAGCTCGCTGCTGGTCAGGTAGCTCAGTTGGTAGAGCACGGGACTGAAAATCCCGGTGTCGGCGGTTCGATTCCGCCCCTGACCACTTCGGAAATGCCTGGCGGAACCTTTACGAAAAGCCCTGACAGAAGGCCTGTCGGGGCTTTTTTGCTGGATGAGCCATAACGTTCAGTTCTTCCGAGTAATCTTTTTCCCCTCCCTAAGCCTACGCGCCTGAAACCTTGCGCCCCAATATCCGCACAGAGACCCTTCGCCGCTTCAGTTCGCACTAGCCCGCGTTCTCACAACCTGCCTGACGCTCTCGCTGGTCCTTCTGTGGGCTTCTTGATTTCCTGGAAACAGAACCCCACCCTGCAGCCTGTTTTCTCTCAGTGAGATGCTACTGCCCGGGCGCTTCTCGCCTGTCAGGGTATGTCTCTGTTCCCGACCGCTCCCATGCTTATCGCTGCCGGGGAGCCGGCGACACGTAAGGATTACCGCGCACAAAAAAGCGCCAGTGGCGATCAGTACCACGCGACAATCCGATACGAGGCGAGGTGGCCACCTCGGCCTCCGAGACCGGATTGCCGGCCGCAAAGTAGAGTGGCGGTCCAGTCAACGGCCGACGATGGTAGCTTCCATCGATGCCAAAGGCCATGGTAAGCCGCCCCGGTCCACCGGTCAGCTCATAGGGCTTGCGAGCGCTGGGGCGTCGCGCCTGTATAAAGTGAAGTCCCGCTATCGGCTCCACCGCACGGATTAGCACCGCTCCCCCCACGCCTTCCGGCTCAGTTACCACGTTGAGCAACCAGTACATACCATAGTTCAAATACACGTAGGCTGTGCCCGGCGCTGCAAACAGGTCGTAGGCCCGTCCTTCTGGCAGCACCTTCCCGGTGCTCGGATTAACCAGCCGCCAGCCATGACACGCCGGATCATCCTGCCGATAGGCTTCGGTCTCTACGATCCGTCCTACCAGACATACGCCACTGGGATGCTCGTGCACCAGCCAGCGTCCCAGCAGATCCCGGGCCACTTCCAGCGTCGGCCGCGCAAAAAACGATGCTGGTAGCGGAACAATATTATTCAGTTCCATCGACCAGATAGATTTTCTTTCCTGAACCTGCCCGCATATCGCCCGGCAAAACCAATCCGTATAGCCCTGCTCGTGGGAGGCCCGGTCGACTGACCGCTGGCGCTGTTCGTCTATGCTACGCGGCTTCAAGTAGCCGGGCGCTACGCCAGGCGCACCATGAGCCGAAGAGGTACGGAAGCTGCCCCGTGCAGGGGCGTGCAATCTAAGCCAGAGCTTGCCGGTCCAGTGCTACACGCAGGTGGAAAAAAATACGGCGAAGCAGAAGCGTCTCGGAGGCGTGCGCCAGCTCTCCAGACAGGTGGTCTGGCTCGCAATCGCGGGCGGATGTCCGGATGCTGAACAACCCTACCCGCCTGCCACTGGATCGCGGGTAGCCAGCACAGGCCGCCTCGGTACAGCGGGTAGCGTTTGCTCGTTTCGAGAAGCTTGCCGGCCTGAACGCTTGCGCCCGGGCTACACTGCTGGTCCATGCCTGATCGAGCTCCAGGATGTTTCAGCAAAGCCCGCCCGTGTGCGGCATGCGCGGCGCAGCTTCCGCCGCGTCCCGGTCGCAGTCGTAGCTCACTCGATTCGTTCCACTGCGACTGCCGTCCCACCACCTGTACCATGGCAGATCGCAGCCAGCCCCAGCGTGCCGTCGTGCTGGCGCAGCGCGTGTACGAGCGTAACGATGATGCGAGCGCCCGAGCAGCCGATCGGATGGCCCAGCGCAATGGCGCCGCCATGTACGTTCAGCTTCTCGTAGGGCACGCCCAGCATGCGGTGAAAGAGGATGCTGTTGATCGCAAAGGCTTCGTTGTTCTCAAAAAGATCGAAATCCTCGACGCGACGCCCCAGTCGATCCAGCAAGCGGCGTACGGCCGGCACTGGTGCTTCCGGAAAGCGCCATGGCTCACCAGCCGCCCAGGCACCTCCCAACAGTCGCGCAAGAGGCTGAAGTCCGTAGCGTTCGACGGCTCTCTGGCTGGCCAGCAGTAGCGCGGCCGCCCCATCGCTAATCTGGCTACTGTTGCCGGCTGTCAGCACGCCGTCCTTTTTGAAGGCCGGCCTCAGTGCAGCCAGCGCTTCGCGCGTCGTATCGGGCCGGATGCCTTCGTCCCGGTCGAGCGTCTTTGTCTCCCGCCGCTCGCGGTAGGTAAGCGGCACGATCTCGTCGGCAAAGTAACAGCGTTCGGTCGCCTCAGCCGCCCGCCGATGCGACATCATCGCGATTTCGTCGAGCTCCTCGCGGGTGATGCCATGTTCGGCGGCCAGGCGCTCGGTCTGCTCGCCCATCGCTTCGCCGCTCATGGGGTCGGTCAGACCGTCATAGAGCAGCAGATCGACAAGCTGCTCGGGGGCCCCCAGCAAAAACTTGTAGCCCCAGCGTGCCCGCGCCGACAGATAAAACCCGGTCTGCGACATCGACTCAACCCCACCGGCCAGCAGCAGATCGGCCTCTCCGGCCCGGATCATGGTGGCTGCCGTCATCACGCTCATCATCCCCGACGAGCAGACCATATCGACGGCCAGCCCGTCTACTTCTCTGGGAATACCGGCCTTCAGCGCGGCCTGGCGCGGAATAAGCTGGCCGTGGCCACCGCGAAGTACGTTTCCGAAGACGTATCCGTCGAGCGCCCCACCTTCCACACCCACACGTTCCAGCGCCGCTTTCATCGCATGCGCGGCCAGATCGACCGGGCTGTAGTCCTTCAGGGCACCGCCAAACTTGCCGATAGGCGTACGCACAGCGGCAACAATATAGACATCCTGCATGGGTCGGCTCAGGTTGATCGGAAGCGATTTCGATGAGCAAGGAAACGATCCCGCCAGAAAGCGTGTTTCGGTTCGATCAGGCCTTTATGCGAGCTTAACGAATTTTAAGGAAACGCACAGGATAACCGGAGGGGGCACCCCTTAAAATTTTAAGGTCAACCAATCCTGCAAACGCTATGCTTCCTGATTGGGCTCCGAATCTACATCCACTGGTTGTACACTTTCCCATTGCGCTGCTATTTCTGGCCGTGGGTTTTGATCTGGTTACCTGGCTGTTGCGTCGGCCTGTAGTACTGACCCGGGTGACCGCCATACTTTACGCCCTCGGGGCACTTTCGGCGCTGGTGGCCTTCCTGAGCGGACGTGCAGCGGCCGACGGTCTGGATCTTCCTTCGTCCGTTATTCCGGCTGTCTCGGCCCATGCCGACTG
>Ga0256839_1000768_pt1 | contig 41075 bp, 34 predicted proteins | sample 354166metaG_FD_185968 | JGI IMG/M metagenome (GOLD analysis project Ga0256839, IMG submission 185968) | Hydrothermal vent microbial communities from Mid Atlantic Ridge, Atlantic Ocean - 354-166 | ecosystem: Environmental > Aquatic > Marine > Hydrothermal vents | place: Atlantic Ocean: Mid...
TTGGGAATTCAGGCGTCGGACCCGACGGCCCCCAATCCCATTCCCGAGTCGATCGACACGATTACCGGAAGCGGCACGATTCCACCCGGAGCTACGGTCACGGCCGACGGACGGATCCGCATTGTGGGAAACAACGGTGTTGCCAATGCGGTCGAAATCAAGAGCGATGCCTTCGAACTGGTCGACACCAGCGGCAACGTCTCGGTACCCAACCTGGCGTTCTCTTCGGTTCAGCAGGCGGTGGGGGAAAGCGTCGGTACCAACTTCACGGTCTACGACTCGTTGGGCATTCCTCTGCAGGTGCGGTTGACCACCGCGTTGGAATCTCGCGACGGCAACACCGTGACCTACCGCTGGTTCGCCGATTCGGGGGACAACGATCCGCTCGGCAACAACACGGCCATCGCCGTGGGCACGGGGCTGGTGACGTTCGACAGCCAGGGCAACCAGATCTCGACCAACGGCACGGAAGTGACGATCGCCCGAGACGACGTGCCGTCGTCGAGTCCCCTGACGTTCGATTTGGATTTCTCGCAAGTCTCCGGAGTGGCGACCGGGTCGGAACTATCGGCTTCGCGGCAGGATGGTTCGCCGCCGGGCACGTTGACCAGCTTCACCGTGGGAGGAGACGGCGTGATCAGCGGGATCTTCAGCAACGGGATCTTCCGCGATCTGGGACAGATTCGCCTGGCCCGCTTTTCCAATCCCAGCGGTCTGTCGCAAAAAGGACGCAACCTGTTCGCGCAGAGCGTCAATTCGGGACTGCCGATCACCGGCAACCCCGGAGATCTGGGGATCGGTCGCATCGTGGCCGGTGCCCGTGAACTGTCCAACACCGATGTGGGCGAAAACCTGATCCGACTGATCTTGTCGACGACGATGTACCGCAGCAATTCCCGAGTCATCTCGACCGCGCAGCAGATGCTCGATGAACTGCTGAACCTGAGATAGCCGAGCGGGAGCGAGGCGTGGAAAGCCGGCGTGACCTATGTTTGAGCGAACGGTCCGGGAGCCGTTGCCGCACGACCGTCACGATTGGAATATTCGGAGGCATCGGGACACCATGATCAAACTGACTCGCCTCGATGGTGAGCCGTTCGTGCTCAATGCCGATCTGATCCGATATGTGGAGGCGCGCCCCGACACGTTCGTCACGCTGACGTCGGGAGAACGCGTGGTGGTGGCCGAATCCATGGACGAGGTCGTCGAAAAAGCGATCGACTATCAAAGGCAGAAGCACTGGATCCCGGCTCCCAGCGGCGCGACGGGAGAATAGTCAACGATGGATATCGCCAGCGTCGTCGGCCTGATTCTTGCGATCGGTCTGATTCTCGGATCGATCTTGATGGGGAGTGCGCCCTTCACGGCATTCATCGATGTCCCCTCGATCATGGTCGTGTTCGGCGGTGCGATGGCGGCGGCCATGATGGCGTTTCCGCTGAAGAACATCCTGGCCACCCCCATTGTGATGCTCAAAGCATTCCTCAACAAACCACCCAATTTGCCGGCATTGATCGATCAGATCGTCAGTCTCGCCGAGACGGCTCGCCGAGACGGTCTATTGGCACTGGAAGGACGCATGGAGGAAGTGGACAATCCGTTCATTCGGCTTGGCATTCAAATGGCCGTCGACGGCTCGCGTCCCGAAGCCATCGAAGACACGATGCGCACGGAAATGGACGCGGTGGCGACCCGGCATCTTCACGGCCGCGCCGTGCTCGATCAATTGGGCCGGTTCGCTCCCGCCTACGGCATGATCGGAACCCTGATGGGGCTGATCATGATGCTCAGCGACATGTCCGATCCGTCCAGCATCGGGGCCGGCATGGCGGTGGCCCTGATCACCACGCTCTACGGCGCCATCGCCGCGAATGTGCTCTTCATGCCCTTTGCGGAAAAGCTAGGGTTTATTAGCAAGCAAGAACTTACGAGCATGGAGATCATCATCCGCGGCATCATGGCGATCCAGTCGGGTGAGAACCCTCGAGTCATCGAGCAGACGCTCAAGACGTTCTTGCCGCCCAAGGTGCGCGCCGCGGCCCAGCAGAAGGAGGCGGCGTAGTCATGGCGGTCGAAGAAGAAGCCGGCGGCGGCGATATTCCGGAATGGGTGGTCACCTTCGGCGACATGATGTCGTTGTTGTTGACATTTTTCATCATGTTGGTTTCCATGAGCGAGATCAAACAGGAAGAGCGGTTCCAGGCGATGGTCGAGTCGATGCGCCAGCGGTTCGGCTACGACCGGACGCTCTCCTCGATGGTCCCCGGACGGTCGAAGCCGCGCAACTCGGCCATCGCGCGGCTGGCCACGGCCGGGCGCGCCAAGCGGCTCGATACGCTGCGCGGCGGTGACAAGATCCAGGCACCCGTCGGCGATTTTCCTCGAGTGCGCATCGTCCGGCCCGGCTCGCAAACTACGATCGGCGGCGTCGTGTTCTTCCCGGCCGATGAAGCGGAACTGACGGAGGAAGGGCAAGACGACTTGCGGCGGATCGTGCGGGAGATGACCGGGAAGCCTCAGATCATCGAAGTGCGAGGTCACACGGCGCCGCGGCCGCCGAGTCCCGGCTCTCCGTATCGCGACAACTGGGAATTGGCTTACGCGCGGTGCCAGGCCGTATTCCAGTTCCTCACCGAACAACTCGAAGTCGATCGCCGGCGGATTCGCATCTCGATCGCCGGTCCCAACGAGCCCCTTTCCATCGAGCCGGACGCCGAGAAGCAGAAACTCAATTCGCGAGTCGAAGTCTTCATGCTCGATGAAACCATCCAACAGTTCATCGGTACCAAGGACGAGCAGCAGCAGAGGTTCACGGAAGAGAATCCGACACCAAGCTCCACGCCGTAGCACGCGGCGGGCATGTCCCCTCATCCGAGGAACCCGATCATGGCCAATGCCTCCGACACCCCGGCTCCTACCAAGGGCACTTCCTTCCTCGGCCGACTGCTGATCGCTGGCTTCATGGGCGCGGTCGTGTTGACCGAGTGCGTGTTGGCCTACTTCTGGCTCCCCAGCGCCGATCAGGTCATGGCCAAGGCCGAGGAGCAAGTCCAAAAGGAAGCCGAAGAAAAGGACGCCGACCAGCAGGCCGCAAAGGAACAGCAAGAACTGCTCGAAATCGAACTGGGCCGCTTCTCCATCACCGCGCACCAGCCGTCGACCAGCACGACGCTGCGGGTCGATTTCGCTTTGGTCGGCACCGTGCTCGAGTCTGAGCGGGAGGAGTTTTCCGAATTGTTCGAGCGGAACAAGTTCCGTTTTCGCGATTTGGTGCTCGTCGAAATCCGCAATGCGGAAATCGCCGACCTGACCGATCCCGGGTTGGGCTTGATCAAACGCAGGATTTTAGAGAAAAGTAACGCCCTGTTTGGCAAGAACATCCTGCGATCGGTCTTCTTCAGCGATTACACCTTCCTCGACGAATAGCTCCGTCGCTTCGCTGGATTGACCAGATTGCCCAACTTGGCGAGACAGTCATGGCGGACGAAAGCGAAGTGCAGGGCGATGCGGCGGCTCCCGACTCGTCCCCGGATGAAGTCAAGCGTCCGGCCGACGACGTGGAATACCTGCTCCAACAGGCCGAAGACGCACTCAAGTCGGTCGAGCAGGCGGACGATGCCGGCCCGCGAGAATTCTCTCTTCCCGAGCTGGGGGCGGCGGCTCCCTCCACCGAGCACGCGTCATTGGAACTGCTGCGGGACGTCGAACTCGATTTGCGAATCGAGCTGGGAAGGACCCGCATGCACCTGGAAGATGTGCTGCAACTGGGGAAGGGGGCGGTCGTTCCCTTGGATAAGCTGGCCGGCGACCCGGTCGACGTGTTCGTCAACGGCCGCTTGATCGCTCGAGGCGAAGTGCTGGTGCTCAACGACAGTTTTTGTGTCCGAGTCACCGAATTGGTCAGTGGCCATGAGTTTTCGGCCGGCTGACCAGCTCGCGGACGATCGCACAGACAAGTGCCATAGCATTGGCATGAAGGCGGCAAGGATGCCCAAAACCCGAGCTTATTTCAAGTGGAGATGGTTCGTCGCAGTTGCCTGCCTGGCGGCCGCGGTCGGCGGTGGCCTCCCCGCTGGCGGCCAGACGAAGATCGAACCGGCCGACTCGTCTCGAGCTCCCCAGCGGCTCCCCTTTCGGTCGGTTCGCTCCGAACCCGGCTTACAGCATACCGGCGAGGCTGTCCGGGCGGATCAAACTGCACAGACCCAGCCGGAATCGGCAGGCGAGGCGACTCCGCTTCGTCTTCCCAAGCCTCGCGAATCGACGGGGCGATCGGTCAAGCCGATCGGAGGACTCCATGCGTTGACCACGGTCGGCTCCAGTCTGGCCATGGTCGTCGGGGCCTTCCTGCTGGTCGTGTTGGCTCTCCGACGCGCCCAGCCCAAAGGAACGCGGCTGTTGCCTCACGAGGTCGTCGAGGTGCTGGGGCGAAAACCGCTCGCAGCTCGAACCTCGCTGCAACTGGTCCGTCTGGGAAGCAAGCTGGTGCTGGTCGCTGTGATGCCCGACGGAGTGGAGACGATCAGCGAACTAACCGACCCGGTCGAAGTCGACCGTCTGTCGGGGCTCTGCCGGCAGAAGGGACCGGGCAGCATCACCCAATCGTTCGCCGAAATCCTCTCCGATTCCGGCTCGGATCGACTCGGCGGGAAAGGACGGCGGCGATGAACGGCTCCCTCGAGTCCAACTTCGTAACATCGATGCAGCGTGCACGCATGTTGTCGTGGCTTTCGGTCGTCACGTCTTTCCCTCCCGCCTCCCGCCTCCGGCCTCCCGGCTTGCGGGCGCAGTCCGCGTTGCGCGGTTGGTGGACGATGGCTCTTTGCTGGTGGCTGGTAGGCGGTTGCGGGTTGGGGGTGGTGTCGGCTCAGTCGAACCTGCGTCCGGCTCTGTCCGAGGTGCCCGCCGCCCCGCAAGCTCCTCCGGCTCCCCAATCGCCCCCCGAGCCCATGCAGAGTTTCTTGCAGGGCGGCCCGGACGTTTGGACGAGTCCCCGCGGGCTTTCCTCGAGTCTGAAGATCGTGGTGCTGCTGACGGTGCTCAGCCTGGCACCGGCGTTGCTGCTGATGACCACTTGTTTCGTGCGGATCATCGTGGTGTTGGGCTTGTTGCGGCAGGCCATGGGGACGCAGCAGCTCCCGCCGACGCAGGTGCTGACCTCCCTGGCGCTGTTCATGACGATCCTGGTCATGGCGCCGGTCTGGAAAGAAGTCTACGACGACGCCATTGTTCCTTACAGCGATCCGGCGACGGGGATGACGCTGGAGGAGGCGTGGGAAACGGGAACCGCGCCGATCAAACGGTTCATGGCGAGGCAAATCGATGCTGCCGGAAACGCCGAGGATGTTTATCTGTTCTTTCGCTATCTTCCCGAAGGAACGCCGGTGCCGGAGACGTACGAAGAGGTTCCGCTGCGAGCCCTCGTGCCCGCCTATATGCTCAGTGAACTGAAGACGGCATTCCTGATCGGCTTTCAAATCTACTTGCCGTTTCTGATTCTCGATATCATCGTGGCCAGTGTTACCATCTCGATGGGAATGCTGATGTTGCCTCCGGTTCTGATTTCGCTGCCGTTCAAGATCATGCTGTTCGTGCTGGCCGATGGGTGGCGCCTGGTGGTCGGCATGTTGCTGGAGAGTTTCGGGACGTACGGGTGACGGCGCGGAAACGCCTGTGCACGCACCGACGGGTTCCCTTTGCCTGGAAACGGATTCATGCAACCTGAAGACGTTGTTCATCTGCTGCGCGAGGCGCTTAGGACGGGACTGCTACTGGGTAGTCCCGTGTTGATCGTCGGTATGTTGGTGGGCTTGATGGTGAGTCTGCTGCAGGCGCTGACCCAGGTGCAGGACCAGACCGTCGCCTTTGTTCCCAAGATCGTGGCGATGGTCTTGGCGCTGGCCGTCGTACTTCCCTGGCTGGTGACGCAGATGACCGCCTACACGCAGGAACTGATCCGGCAGATTCCGCAAGTCGTGCTCGGAGGATGACAGTGGGAGTGTGCGCCGAGGATAGCGAGAACCGATGGGAATCGAAGCGGGACTGCTGACCACAACGGCCTGGACCTTCGTGCTGGTGCTGACTCGAATCAGTGGTTTGTTTCTCGTTGCGCCCTTCTTCGGTTCCCCGTCGATTCCTCGTCGCGTCCGAGCGTTATTGGTCGCGGCCATCGCGCTGCTGATCACCCTGATGTACATCCCTCTCAGCCTGCCGCCCATTCGCAACCTGGTCGAACTGTCGGTGTTGATCGCCAAGGAGGCCGCGCTGGGGATGTTCTTGGCCTTGGCGCTCTTGCTGTGTTTCCTGGCCGTGCAACTGGCCGGACAATTGCTGGGGCACTTGGGCGGGCTGTCGGTGGGCGATCTGTTCGATCCCGCCACCAACAGCAATCAGCCGATGCTCGCTCAGTTGCTGTACTGGGTTGCCTTGGGCGTGTTTCTCACGACGGGCGGACATCGGCAGGTCATGGGAGCGCTGCTGGATCTGTTTGAAACGTATCCGCCGGGGCGAGTGGTGTTGCCGCAAGACGCACTGCAGGGGATCGTGGAGATTGTCGGACTGAGCATGACCACGGCATGGCGGGCCGCTTCACCCGTCGCCGCGTCGCTGTTGTTGTCGATGATCATTCTGGGATTGATCGGTCGTACGCTCCCGCAGTTGAACGTGCTCGCGGTCGGCCTGGGAGCCAACGCCTTGTTGCTGCTGGCAGGCCTGTTCGCCATGGGCGCCACGGCGATGTGGGTGTTTCAGCAGCAACAAGTCGAACTGATCGACGCGGTGCGTAACTGGCTGGTGGCGGCCGGGGAGTCGTAGTGGTCGCGTTGTTGTCACTTGGTCCTCTTTCCACTGGCTTCCTGATTTGAAACGCGGAGGCGCAGAGTGCGGAAGAGCAGATTCTCGACAAAGAAACCGAAATCATGTTGCAGCTTTTGAAACGCGGAGGCGCACAGAGCACAGAGGGATTGGATTCTCGGCGCTCCCTGCGTCTCGGCGTTTCCATGATTCACACTCGACGATTAGAGTCTTACTTCGTAACATCTGCGCGCCGTGCGCGCGTGTGGCCGGCGCTGCCCTCTCCAGTTGCCACCGCACCCCCGCACAGTTCACACTTGCGGGCGCTGCCCGCGTTGAGGTTTTTCACTGGCTCAGATCGGATCGGGGAAGACTCGAACGGGTAAGGCGAGGCGATGCCCGACCAATTCGGCGACAAGACGCATCAAGCCACACCGCATCGCCGGCAGAAGGCCCGCGAGGAAGGCCAGGTTGCGCAAAGCCAGGACCTGGCGTCGGCCATCGTGCTGCTTGGAGCGGTCGTGGGGCTGATGTGGCTGGGCCGGACGGCCGCTTCGCGGACACTCGAGTTCTTCAATCAACGCCTCGGTGTGTTGCCGCCCTTGGACCAGGGCGTCGACGGCTTTGTGGCCGATAGCCGCCAGGTCTTTCGTTTTCTGGCGGAAACCACGCTTCCGTTCTTGGGGCTGATGCTGGCTGTCGCCGTGGCCGCTCACTTCCTGCAGATCGGCTGGATCCTGGCCCCGCAGAAGCTGCTGCCCGACATCGGCCGTGTCAATCCGCTGAAGGGTTTGCAACGCCTCTTTTCACTGGGCAACGGCGTGAAACTGGCTTTGGGTCTGGCCAAAGTCGCGGTGGTTGCCGCCGTGGCGGCGGCCAGTGTGTGGAATCGCGTGGCGGTGTTGCTGACACTGCCGGAGTTGGGAACGCGAGCCCAGTGCGCGGCGACCGTGGACTTTCTGCTCACCACGGCGCTGCACGTCGCCGTGGCCCTGCTGGTGCTGGCCATTTTCGACTACGCGTTTCAGCGGTGGAAGTTCGAGCAGGATCTGAAGATGACCACGCAGGAGCTGCGGGAAGAGTACAAGAACCTGCAGGGGGATCCGCAGATCATCGCTCGGCGAAAACAAGTGCAGCGCCAGTTGGCGCAGTCGCGGCTGAAGACGATGGTGCCTCAAGCCGACGTGGTGGTGACCAACCCGACCGAGTTGGCGATCGCCTTGCGGTATGATCCCGAGCAAATGGCGGCGCCGATCGTGGTGGCCAAGGGTGCCGGCGTGATGGCGGCTCAAATCCGGCGGCTGGCTCTCGAGAACGGCGTTCCCATTCTCGAACGCAAGGAGTTGGCTCGAGCCCTCTACGCGCAAGTCGACGTCAACCAACCGATCCCCGCCGACCAATACGCGGCCGTGGCCGAAGTGCTGAAGTACGTGTACGAACTCAAGGGCAAACCGCTGCCGAAGGCGGGATAACCCGTGTGTGGCCGCGAACGCGATGTGTGCGTCGCGACAGTGAGCCACACAGAGTAGTGCGCAGAATGCGTGCTTGCCAGAATCCGTCACTGCCCTGTAACAAACATCGTGCAAGCTGACACAATGTTTGTTACAGGGCTGTGGCGTGCAGCAAATGGCCTCAACACTTTGAGATCGGACATCATCGCCCAAATAGGCGGTCCGCCTGAGGACACGGTGAAGGTACATGAACACCTCCGTTTCGCTGTATCGCGGCGGGCAAGCGTCCACCAGTACCCTTATTGACGGCAGGGGTACCTTGGAGAGGTGTGTTGATTCGCTCCCCTTTTTCCAAGAAGGTACCGTCATGCCGCGTGGCTCACGTCAAGCCAAGGTCCGAGAATGGTCCGATCATCTGGATCGCTTCAGCGCGCCGTCCCCTCGGCCCCCTCGGCCCTCTCGGTCTTATCCGTCCTATTTCCTATCCGTCCTATGGCATGACTTGGCTCGGAGATCTTCCCGATCTGGCGAGTCGTGGGCCGGCAGCCTAGCATGGCACTTGCCGATGGCGTTCGCGGCACTCGAGTTGCAACCTGTCTTTTGTGAGGGGACGCGCCCTCCGCCATGCATGTGTCTCGTGAAAAACAGTGCGCCGCGCTGTGGGCCGCCGGATTCGGTGTGTGGCTCGTTGTCGCCATTTGCGGTGACCCGTTTGTGCTGAAAGTGTGGAACACCACGCTGGCCCTGGGGCTGCTGGCGGCCGCGGTCGCCGTTCCCGGCGGTGCCGCTTTGGCCTGGCTGCTGTGGCGCTCGACCGCTCATGGACGGACACCGGCCCTAGCCCTCACCGCCGCCTGGCTGGTGATGCCTCTTTATTTGCAAGCGGCTGCTTGGAAGGCCCTGTTCGACGACTGGACCACTCCGGGCGGCCAGGCAAGCTGGCAAGATGGTTGGGTGTTCTTGCGAGCCTGCTGGGTCCACGCACTTCACGCCATCCCTTGGTCGACCGCCGCATTCTCGGTGGCACTACTTTACTTGCCGCGAAACTGGGAAGAACAAGCCAGCCTGCAAGTTCGACCGCGACGGGCCTGGTTGGCGGCTACCTGGCCGGTGTGGCTGGGAGCCGCCGCCGTCACCGGGATGTGGGAACTGTTCGTGGTCACCACCGACATCACGGTGACCGACTTGTTTCAGGTTCGAACATTCGCCGAGATGATCTACTTGCAGTTCGCCATCGGAGAGTCTCCCGACTTCCGGCCGTTCGGTTGGGAATCCTGGTTGTTCTTGGTCTGGTTGGTGGTGCTGTTGGCCACGACGCTGCGGCAGGCCCAGCCGCCGATCGGCGAACCGGTCGAGCGATCATGGCGGGCTGCCGCCGATGCCGCGCCGTCGGTCTGGCCCACCATACTCCTTTGGTCGTTGCTGCTGGTGTGGCTGGGTGTTCCGGCCGCCGTGCTGGCTCGGCAAGCGGGCACCGAGTACGTGTCGGCCGGCGGTCCGTGGACGGCTCGCTGGTCGTACTGGAAGCTGCTGGGAGTCGTCGCCGGAATCGGACCGCAGAGAGACCAATTCGTGGCTCGACAGTTCGAATCGCAGTGGTATTGGTCGGCCTGGATCACCGGTCTGGGAGCCGCAATCACGACCCTGCTCGCCTCGCTGCTAGCATGGACGGCTCGCTGGCGGCGTCATGGAGGCCCGATTGTGTTTTGCGCTTTGGCGATCTCGGCCGCCGTTCCCGGGCCTCAATGGGGCATCTGGCTGGTCGGGTTTTTCACGGGCTGGAACCTGCCGTGGCTGAACTACCTCTACGACCGGACCGTTGCGGCGCCGGTGTTGGCCGGTGTGATCCGGGCGTTGCCGCTGGCCACGCTCATTTGGTGGCTCGCCTTTCGAGGCCTTCCCCGCCACCTCTGTGAGGCTGCGACGTTGGCTGGTTGGGGATGGCTGCGGCAGTGGTGCCTGCTGGCGGTGCCGGCCCGCGTACGGGTGATTCCCTGGGTGGCCCTGTTGGCGGGAGCGATCGTGTTTGCCGACCTGGGAGCCACTTTGCCGGTGATTCCTCCCGGCGTGCTGACGATTACCGTCCGGGTGTTCGATCTGTTGCATGCGGGGGTTGACGATCTGGCCGCAGCGATCTGCTTGCTCCTTGCGATCGTAGTAACCGCAGTAACCACCTCGGCGGTGGTACTGGAGAGGTGGCAGCGGTAGGCAGCTCCCGCACTTGCCGCCTATACTGAAGTACGGTCGATGTCACGAGGAGGAAAGGCCGTGCCGTGACCGCCGACTCCCCGCCTTCCGGCAGATGGACGGCCGCATCTGCCATCTCGTATGCCACGAAGCAGAAAGTCAAGCCGCTCACGCCGGCTCGCCAACAACACCATGATCCCCCACGCAATCCGTTCCACCGCCAACGGGAACGCCGGGATTCGGCGGATCCGTCGCGTCAATTTGCCCCAACGTTCGATACTGGCTGTTACTTCGGGCCTCTGGGCTGCTTGCCTGGCGGTGGCTTGCCTGCTTTCCGCGGGGTGTGGCGGCGAGGATGTCGACATTCGGGTTTACGAGGTTCCCAAGGACCCGAAGGCCAGCGCGGCTCCGGCGAGTCGCCAGCGCATGTTGGCAGCCATCATCCGCAATGGATCCCAGGCCTGGTTCGTCAAGTTGACCGGTCCGGAGAAGGCGGTGACCGGTGAAATCGAGCCATTTGTCCAATTGGTGCGGTCGTTTCGGTTCGACGACAAGACGGGACAGCCCAAATGGAAGCTCCCCGAGGGTTGGAAGGACGCCGGTAAGCGAGACGCCATTCGCTTCGCCACGTTGACGCGGTCCACCGATAGCGGAGACCTGGAAATCACCGTCACCGTTCTGCCGGCTTCCGACGACTGGGATGCCTATGTGTTGCAGAATATCAATCGTTGGCGAGGGCAATTGGGACGTGAGCCGATTGCGGCCGCCGAGCTGTCTCGTCACTCGGCAGAAGTTCCTCTGCAGGCCGATCCCGAGCAAAAGGCGATCATGGTCAGTATCGAGGGGACCGGAGGCGGTTCGATGGGGCGGTCGACTCCGCCGATGGCTCAGCGTCCTTCCCGACCCTCCTCTGCGACGAGTTCTCCGACTGGGCCGAAAGGATCCTCGAGTGGGAAACAGGAGTTGGCATTCGAATTGCCTCCTGGTTGGAAGACGAGCAACAATGATACGTTCAGCCGGTATGCCTTCGTGGTCGAGGGCGACGACGCGGCGGCTCGAGTGACCGTGACGCCTCTGCGAGCCAACGCCGACCCCGCCTATCTGCTGGCCAACGTGAACCGCTGGCGAGCTCAGGTCAATCTGGAACCGCTGACTCCCGAGCAGTTTGCCAAGGAAGTGCGCGACATTCCGTTCCTGGGCGGGCAGGCCAAACTGATCGTGGCGCTGCCCGAGCGGCGGGCCGGATTGCAGGGCATCTTGGGCGTGATCGGCATTCACGGGCAGACGGCTTGGTTCCTCAAGATGAAGGGCGACGCGGAGTTGCTCGAAGAGAAACGGGACGAATTCGAGTCCTTTGTGCGGTCGATCCGCTTGAAATAGAAAACGAGGCGCTATCATGATCGGGAATCCGGCAGCCATCTCGACCAGCTATTTTCGCCAGTGGGAGTCGGCCATTGCATCGGGCCGGGTCTGGCCCATTGTTCGAGTCCTCCTTGCGCCGCTGGCGTCGCTGCGCCTGACCGTCGCCCTGTTCGCCATGACTCTTTTTCTGGTCTGGGTAGGGACCGTGGCACTTCAGGAAAAGGGCATCTGGGAAGTCGTGCAGAGTTACTTCCATGCGGTGGTGGCATGGGTGGAGCTGCGCGACGTGTTTCCTCGCGCCTTCTTCCGCTCGCGCCCGGGACTCTACGAAGCACTGGCGCCCCCGGGCGGTTTTTTCTTTCCCGGCGGAATCACGTTGGGGGGAGCCCTGTTCGTCAACTTGCTCGCCGCCCATCTGGTGCGTTTTCGAGCGGTGGCCCAAGGTCGCCGCTTGGCACTCGGAATCGTGGTCATGATCCTGGCCATCGGCCTTTGCGTCCTGGTGATCCTCAATGGCCAGATGGCTCGAGGTTTGCAAGGCAAGCCCCCGGTTTCCTGGTCGACGCTATGGTATCTGTTGTTGTCTGCATCGCTGTTGCTTTGGGCGGCGACCACGGCCTGGCTGGGCTACCACGTGTTCGTTCGGCAGCACGGCCGGTTCAGTTTCGGCACGGCACTCGGCGGAGGCTGCTGCCTGTTGTGGGGGATCGGCACGGTGGCCCTGTTGATCAGCGGCCAGACCGTCAGTGCCTCGTCGATGCGCATCCTCTGGCAGTTGACTCAGGCGTCGGTCTGCGGTGTCGCTCTCTATTCGGCGTCACGGATCATTTTCGGTCGGCGAGCGGGCATCGTGACGCTGCACATGGGGATCGGTTTGCTGATGTTCGGCGAATTGCTGGTGTCGGTTGCCGCGGTCGAGGAGCAGATGTCGATCGTCGAAGGTCAGACGGTGAATTACGCGTCCGACGTGCGTTCGGTCGAGTTGGCGATCGTGGACGCCAGTCGCTCGGATGTGGATAAGGTGATCGCCGTTCCCCTCACGGTGAAGGAAACGCCCACCCGCTTTCTCCGCTCGGGCCGGATCCGCGATCCCCGGCTTCCTTTTGAAATCGAGATTGTCGACTACCAGGACAACGCCGATTTAGTGCAGGCGAGGCCCGGCCGTGACAATCCGGCCACCGCGGGATTGGGGCTCCAGTACCGCATGCGCCCGCTGAAGAAGTCGAGTGGCGCTCAGTCGAGTGGCATGGTCGACATGGCGGCCGCCTATATTACCGTGAGAGACCGCCAGGGGAAGAAGATCGACACATATCTCCTCTCCCAGTTGGCCGCCGTGCAGGATATTCCCGAGACGGTGACGGTCGATGGAAAGCAGTACCAGCTTTATCTACGGTTTCATCGACGCTACAAGCCGTACTCGGTGACCCTGATCGACGTGCGCAAGGATGATTACATCGGCACCAACACTCCCAAGAATTACTCGTCGGATGTGCGGATCCAGGCTCCCGCGATGAGTTTCGATTCGGAATTGCACATCTCGATGAACAATCCGGTTCGCTTTGCCGGTGAGACGCTCTATCAAAGCGGCTATCAGGCGGATCCCAGAACCGGACAGGAGTCGACGACGCTGCAGATCGTGACCAATATCGGTTGGATGATCCCCTATGTGGCATGCGGGATCGTAATGGTGGGGATGTTGACGCACTTCATCAACGTGCTGTTGCGTTTCTTGGAACGATTGGAGAGGACTTCGGAACGCGTCGGTCTGTCGAAGGTGGCGGCTCGCGTTTCCTGGCGGTGGCTGGGGGCGGGAGTGCTTTTGGGAATGCTGATGCTGGGGCGCACGTTCATTCCACCGCGGTCTTCGGAGAAGCAGATGCAATTGCAGCGATTCAGCAGGTTGCCCACAGCCTACGAGGGACGTATCAAACCGATCGACTCGATCGCTCGCAACAGTCTGCGATTCTTTTCGGGGCGGGAGAAGATCAAACTGGAATCGAAGGAGAAGATCACCGCGATTCGATGGTTGACCGAGTTGTTGGCCGGCAAACCGGAGGCGGAACGCTATCCCATCTTCAAGATCGACAACCGCGACGTGTTGCATACGCTCGAACTCAAGCCGCGAAAAGGGAACCGGTTCTCCTACCAGGAGATGGCGCCTCGAATGGAAGAGTTTCGCAAACAGGTGCGTCTGGCTCGCGAAGCTGTGAGCAAAGACCCGGAAACGAACAACGTCTATCAGCGGAAGATCATCGAACTCGACGGAAAACTCCAGCGCTATTTCGCCATCCGCCGCGCCTTCCGGTTGATCGACGAACCGACGACCGGCGACGACGCTTTCGCCATGTTCGATCGCATCGCTCGTGTAGCGGACGAAGTCCGAACGCTCAAAGACGCGCCCATCCCCTATCCGGTCCCGGCTCACCGCGATGGCAGCGAGAAGACGGGCGAGCGGCTATGGGAGCCGCTGATCGTGGCTTCGGCCCGCATCTGGATCAATCGGGTGATCCGGGACAGCGGCCAGCCGACCGTGGAGAAGTTCGCCGCCACGCTGACCGAACGCCTTCAGGCGGACGAGGATCGCATCGAGCGGGTGGCGCGAAACCAACTGGTGGCTGCGGTGCGGCAGATGCAGCAACAGCAGGCCGGCAAGCCGATCACGCGCGAGGAAGCCGAGAAGATGCTCGAGCGGATGCCGGCCGAAACAAGGCAGGCGATGGAGCAGTCGTTCGCCGAGCGGGTTCGCAAGAATCTGGGGCAATCGCAGGGGATGCTGGAACGAGCCATCCGGGAGATTCGGGGCGATGGCTCCGACCCGGTGGCCGATCGAGTGGCCGAGACGTATGCCGACGCCTTTGCCGCATTTCGGTCGGGCAACGTGAAGGGGTTCAACTTGGCTGTGGCTCGGCTCGATCAGATCATCGCCGAAAGCCATGCCAAAGACCTCCACTTGAACAAAGTGCGGTTCGAGGCTTACTACAATCACGTGTCTCCGTTCGTAAATGCGATTCCCGCATACATCATCGCTCTGCTGATCGCCATGTTGGGCTTGTTTCCCAATTTGAATCGGGCGAAATGGCTGGCCTTCGGTTTGCTGCTGGCCACGGTGGTCTACCACAGTTGGGCGCTGGGGGCCCGGATCTACATCTCCGGGCGTCCGCCCGTCACCAATCTCTATTCGTCGGCGATCTTCATCGCCTATCTGGGCGTGGTGCTCGGCATCATTCTGGAAATCGTGTTCCGCGTGGGTGTCGGCAATATCGTCGCCGCCGTTTCCGGTCCCTTCGGGCTGCTGATCGCTCACATCCTGAACACGACCGTGGCCGCGCACTCGGGCGACACGATGAAGGTCATGCAGGCCGTACTCGATACTCAATTCTGGCTGACCACTCACGTGCTGACGGTGGCCGCCGGCTATTTCGCTACGAACGTCGCGGGAATCCTGGGCATGGGAGCCGTGGCGTGTGCCATGATCGGCTGGTGGGTGCGATCGGGAAGTGGGAACAAGCCGACGGGAGCAGCCACCGAAGAACCGATGGCGGATATCGTCTTCCGAGTCTTCAACAACGTATTCAAGATGACGATCTATGCGGCGATCTGCCTGGGGATTTTCTTCAGTTTCGTGGGGACCGTGCTGGGCGGGCTGTGGGCCGACGATTCGTGGGGCCGGTTCTGGGGCTGGGACCCCAAGGAGAACGGGGCGTTGATGATCGTGCTCTGGAACGCTCTGGTGTTGCACGCTCGCTGGGCCGGCCTGGTTCGCGAACGCGGCCTGGCCCTGCTGGCCATTGGCGGCAACTTGTTCCTGGGCTGGTCCTGGTTCGGTGTGAATGAACTGGGCGTCGGGTTGCACTCGTACGGGTTCACCGAAGGCGTGCTGCTGTACCTCGGACTGTGGTGGCTGTTCAACTTGGTGATCATCGGGGCGGGATTGCTGCTGCCGCGACGGCTCTATCAGGGATCGTAGCCGCGAGCGCTAGAAGTGGCGCCGCGACGCGTGGAGTTGGGCTCGAGCCTGCTCGAGCATCCGATCGCGCTGGGCGAAGGCGTCGTCGGTGGTGGGGACCATCTCGAGCGCCTCCTTGAGCTGCGCTTGAGCCGCCTTGACGTCGATGTCGTCGACGTGGACGACTTTGCCGGTGAGCACCACCACCGTGTTGTCTCGAACCTGGACGAAACCCTCGTCGATGAAGTAGCGCGTTGTCTCCCCTCCAGAGCGCAATCGCAGTTCGCCGTGTCCCAGTTTTCCGATGAAGGGAGTGTGGCCGATCCCCACACCGAATTCGCCATCGTACAAAGGCACGACCGCGAATTCCGCCGTTTCGTCCACGGCGGTTTTCTCGGGTGTCACCACGACCACGTGCAACTCGGCCATGCGAAAGATCCTTCCTCGGTGCGTACGACTCTCAGCTTGTTCCCCGGAAGTGAGCATCTCTTCATGATTCCCACTTCCATTCCTGCCGCCTCCGGTCTCCGCCTCCTTACGCGCTGGCGGCCATCTTCTTCGCCTGCTCCTCGGCCTGTTCGATCGGTCCGACGTACATGAATGCCTGTTCGGGCAAGTGGTCCCATTTTCCGTCGCACAGTTCCTCGAAGCTGCGAATGGTGTCTTCCAGCGACGTGATCTCACCCGGCTTGCCGGTGAAGACTTCCGCGACGAGGAACGGCTGGGACAGGAACCGTTCGATCCGCCGGGCCCGATGCACGATTTGCTTGTCGTCTTCGCTCAATTCGTCCACGCCCAGGATGGCGATGATGTCCTGCAACTCGCGGTACCGCTGCAACGTGGTTTGCACTCGGCGAGCCACGGCGTAGTGCCGCTCACCCACGTATTGCGGGTCGAGGATCCGGCTGGACGACGCGAGCGGGTCGATGGCCGGGTAGATTCCTTTTTCGGCGATCGACCGTTCCAGGTAGATGAAGGCGTCGAGCTGACCGAACGCGGTAGCCGGAGCCGGATCGGTGGGGTCGTCGGCCGGAACGTAGACGGCCTGCACCGACGTGATGGCCCCCTTGCTCGTGGAGGCGATCCGCTCCTGCAGGGCTCCCATTTCGGTCGCCAATGTCGGTTGATAACCGACGGCCGAGGGCATTCGTCCCAGCAACGCCGACACTTCGCTACCGGCCTGCGAGAAACGGAAGATGTTGTCGATGAACAGCAGCGTGTCCTTCCCCGTGGTATCGCGGAAGTACTCGGCCATGGTGAGTGCCGACAGGGCGACTCTCAAACGGGCGCCCGGCGGTTCGTTCATCTGTCCGAACACCATGCAGGTTTGTTCGATCACGCTGCGCCCGGTGTCGCCGATCTTGGCCTCCTGCATTTCCAGCCACAAGTCGGTTCCCTCGCGCGTTCGCTCACCCACGCCGGCGAAGACGGAGTAGCCGCCGTGGGCCGACGCGATCCGCGCGATCAATTCGGTGAGGATGACCGTCTTGCCCAGACCGGCACCGCCGAACAGTCCCGCCTTACCACCTCGTACGAACGGTGTCAGCAAGTCGATCACCTTGATGCCGGTCTCGAAGACTTCCGTCGACGTCGAAAGGTCGGCGACCGGCGGGGCAGGGCGGTGGATCGGCCAACGCTCGGGAGTCTCCACCGGGCCGCGACCGTCGACCGGGTCGCCCAGCAAGTTGAACACGCGTCCGAGCGTAGCGTCGCCGACCGGGACCGTTACCGGCCCGCCCGTATCGACGCACGCTTGGCCTCGCACCACGCCGTCGGTTCCGCCCAGTGCTACGCAGCGGACGCGACCGCCGCCCAGGTGCTGCTGCACTTCTCCGGTCAAGTCGATCTTCACACCCTTGTGCTCGGTTTCCAGTTTCACCGCGTTGTAGATCGCCGGCATCTGATCCTCGGGAAACTCGGCGTCGAAGGTCGAACCGATCACTTGGGTGACTCGCCCGACATTGGTCTTGGTTGCAGTTGCCATCGAAGCGGATTCCTTGTCTGGAGTACGTTGTCTTGCGTTGGTTGTTTGGGAATCGGAATCGTGTCTTGCCGGGAGGCCGCTTTCGCCGGCGCCGCTGCTGGTCGCAGGCGCCGCGTGTCGAGTGGGCTACTGGGACAGCGCTTCGGCCCCGGCAATGATCTCCATGATTTCGTTGGTAATCTGGCTCTGGCGAGCCCGGTTGTAGGTCATCGACAGACGCTTGATCATGTCGTCGGCGTTTTCCGTAGCCGATTTCATGGCCACCATCCGAGCGATCTGTTCGCTGACGGCGGCATCGAGGAAGCACTTGAACAGCTTGGCCCGAAAACTCATGGGCACGATTTCGGCCAGAATTCCTTCGGCCGATGGATAGAACTCGTAGTCGACTTCACCGGCCGCTGCCTCGTCCTGAGCCAGCGAACCGAACGGCAGCAGCGTTTCCACCACCGCTTCCTGCTTGGCCAGACTGACGAAGCGAGTGTACACGACATCGAGTCGATCGATCTCGCCTTTGACGTAGGCATCGATGTACTTGTCGGCGATCGCTTCGACTTCGGCGTAGCCGGGTTGGTCGTCGAAGTCCCGGTAGAGTTGGTCGACGGCCACACCGCGGTGCTGCAACGCCGAATTGCCTCGCGTGCCGGAGACTTCGATCGTCAGTTCCAGTGCCGATCGATCGTCGCCGGCGGTGGTCCATTGGCGATACTGAGCCATGGCGGCTCGCACGACGCTGGCGTTGTAACCGCCACAGAGTCCCCGATTGGCGGACAAGATCAGCAGCAACCCCTTTTCGGTCGTCGGATGGGTTTCCAGCAACGGGTGCTGGGCTTCGGCTCCCGTCGACGACAGTTGGGCCACGATCTGGGTGATCCGCTGCGTGAAGTCGGTGACGGCCGTCGCCCGTTCCATGGCCTTGCGGTACCGCGCCGTCGCGATCAATTCCATCGTCCGCGTGATCTTGCGGATATTGCGGATCGACTTGCGACGCTTGTCTAAGGCTCGAGCTTTCGCCATCGTGCTTTCCCGTCATCGGACGCGGCCGGTCGCCGGTCGTCTGGATGTGGTCCTACTTGGTTTCACCGGCGACCGAGGCGAAACGAGTCTTGAACTCTTCGAGTGCCGCCTCGATCTTCTTCTCCAACTCGTCGTCGATGTCCTGCTTCTCTTTCAGCTCATTGACGACATCCGCGTGCAGGTCGTGCATGAACGCCAGGAATTCCTCTTCCCATTTGCGGACTTCGGGAACCGGTACTTCGTCCAGATAGCCTCGCGTTCCCGCGAAGATGCTCAAGATCTGGTCGATCACGTTCATCGGGCGGTATTGGGGCTGCTTGAGGATTTCCACCATCCGGTAACCGCGATCGAGCTGTTTTTGAGTGGCCGGGTCGAGGTCGGTACCCAGTTGGGCGAACGCTTCCAGTTCGCGGAACGCGGCCAGGTCGAGTCGCAGACCGCCGGCCACTTTCTTCATGGCCTTGATCTGAGCGGCGCCGCCGACTCGCGAAACCGAAATACCGACGTTCATGGCAGGGCGGATGCCGGCGAAGAACAAGTCGGGCTGCAGGTAGATCTGGCCGTCGGTGATCGAAATCACGTTGGTGGGGATGTAAGCGGAGACTTCCCCTTCCAGCGTTTCGATGATCGGCAGCGAGGTGATCGATCCGCCACCCAGTTCGTCGGACATCTTGGCCGAGCGTTCGAGCAGTCGGCTGTGGCAGTAGAACACGTCTCCCGGGTAGGCTTCGCGACCGGGAGGCCGCCGCATCAGCAGCGACAGTTCGCGGTAGGCTTGAGCCTGTTTGGAGAGGTCGTCGTAGACGATCAGAGCGTGCTCTCCCTTGTGCATGAAGTACTCGGCCATCGAGGTGCCGGCATACGGGGCGATGTATTGCAGCGACGCCGGAGCACTGGCTCCCGCCAGAATCACCGTGGTGTACTCCATCGCTCCGTGATCTTCCAGAATCTTGATCACGCCGGCGACCGACGAGTCTTTCTGGCCGATCGCCACATAGAAACATTTGACGCCGGTATCCTTCTGGTTGAGGATGGCGTCGAGTGCGATGGCGGTCTTTCCCGTCTTGCGGTCGCCGATGATCAACTCGCGCTGGCCGCGTCCGATCGGCGTCATCGAGTCGATCGCCTTGAGTCCGGTTTGAAGCGGTTCGCAGACCGGCTGCCGCTCGGACACGCCCGGCGCGATCCGTTCCACATTGAGCCGCTCGGTGGTGTCGAGCGGTCCCTTGTTGTCGAGCGGGTTGCCGAGCGGATCGAGCACGCGGCCGATCACCGCCTCACCCACCGGAACCGAAAGCAATCGCCCCAGCGCCTTGACTTCGTCCCCTTCTTCGATGTCGAGGTAGTCACCGAGGATGATCACGCCGACACTGTTTTCTTCCAGGTTGAACGCCAGGCCGTTGACTCCGTTGGGAAACTCGACCATCTCCCCGGCCATGATGTTGGACAGCCCGTAGACTCGAGCGATTCCGTCGCCGACCTCCAGGACGGTGCCGACTTCTCGCACGTCGAGTTGGCTTTCGTATTGCTCGATCTCCTGCTGGATGACCGAAGCGATTTCGTCTGCATTGAATCTCATGCTGAGTGGATCTCCAGTCGACTAGGCACCGCCGGCGAATCGATCGATGGCCGAGCGGATCTGTTGGAATGTCTGTTCGCAAACCTGTTGCCGCATGCGATGGAGCTGCGCGATGGCACTGCCGTCGTAGACGCGATCGCCGATGCGGAGCACGATGCCGCCGACCAGTTCCCGGTCGACTTCGACTTGCAGTTGGATTTTCTGTCCCAGCGACTGCTGGAGGGACTGCTCGAGCTGTTCGATGGTGGCGGCGTCGAGCGGGAACGCGGTGCGCACGGCGACGTCGATGATGCCGTGAGTCTCGTTGTAGAGCCGGCGGGCGGCGACGGCCATTTCCCGCAAGGCAGCCATCCGCCCGCGGCGGGCGACCACCTTGAGGAACCGCAGAAACGTCGGCGTTGCGTCCTTGGCCAACGACCGGTCGATCACGGCGAACTTCTCTTCGATGGCCACTCGAGGCGACTCGAGCAGCGCCTTGAGTTTGGGGAGGGATTGCAGCAGTTCTCCCACGAACGACTCGAGTTGCTCGACCACCGCCAGTTGCTCGCCGGCCGTTTCAGCCGCCGCCAAGAGTGCTTTGGCGTAGATCTTGCCCAGGTGTTCCCGGGCCGGATCGATCTGCCTTGCTTCCAGATGCGCCATCGACTCAGTTCTCACTCGGAAGTTTGGCCAGAGCTTCTTGTACCAATCGGCTGTGGTCTTGCGGCTTCACTTCCCGCTCGAGCACCTTACCGGCGACGCCGAATACGGCCTCGGAGACCTTCTCGGCCAATTCTTGCAGGGCCTGCTCCTTGGCCAAGCCGATTTCCGCCACCGCTCGCTCACGCTGCCGCCGGGCCGCCTCCTCCGCTTCGCTGCGAATCCGTTCGGCCGCCGCTTCGGCACTCTGATGAGCCCGTTCGACGATCTCCTTGGCTTCCGCTGCCGCCACGGCCAGTTTGGCTTCGTATTCTTTCAGGTGCTCGGAAGCTTGAGCCAGTTTGCGCTCGGCCTCCTGGATCGTGTGGGCGATCGCACGTTCCCGGCGCTCCAGACCGTCCATGATCGGTCGCCAGGCGAACTTGCCCAACACGGCCAACACGATCAGGAAGACGATGGCGGTGTAGAGTGCCGTGTCGAACTGCCAGCTCGCCGGGTTCTCCAGGCCCGCAGAAGCGTTCCCATGCCCCAAGTCGAACTCGTCGTGGTGCCCATGTTCCTCAGCGTGCGCACCCGAATCGCCGCCATGTTCGGCGTCATCATGGCCCACATCGCTGTTGGAATCGCCGGCCGTGTGCGGCTCGTCGGTTTCCTGTGCCGGTGCCGTATCGAACGAAGCGGCGCCAAGCCGTAGATCGGGGGTCCCGGCCCCAGCCACCAGCAACCCACACAGCAAAGCGGACAGACAGCGCAGCGGCCACCAGCCGACTCGGTCGGGGAGGCGGTGCATTCGCGGGTTACCGCGCATGATGAAGGCTCCTTCGAGACGTGCGGCGAGGGCGGATCAGACGCCCGTCATGCAGATGTACAAGGCGAAAAAGGTAAAACCTTCGATCAGAGCCGCGGCAATGATCATCGCCGTCTGGATGTTGCCCGCGACTTCCGGTTGCCGAGCCATCCCTTCCAGCGCGCTGCTGGCCAGCTTGGCGATACCATAGGCGGCCCCGATCGTCACCAATCCCGCACCAAACGAACCGCTGAACGTGATCAGCGCCGACGCGCCGCCTTCTTCCTGAGCCATCGCCGGAGCGACGGACAACAGCAGCAACACGATGGCAATCCCTGAGATCTTGGCAAGCTTGAACACCGATTGAATCTCCTCACGAAAAAAAACCTGTCTTACGTACGTCCCAGACGCACTTACTTCACGCAACAAAACTGAGGCTGTAACGGAATTCCCGATTCCAGCAACGCCGCATCGTGGATGCTTGCTCTTGGCCACCCGTCCGGCAGCCAACCGTAACCTCCCCGATTATCTAATGTTTCTGAGTTGCCGTTGCCAGGAACAACGACGTCAAAAAGACGAAGACATACGCTTGTAGAAACGCCACAAACAACTCCAGCAGGGAAAACGCGGCCGAACCGAATACCGCGATCGACGCGGTCATTGCCCAGATCCAGGTCGGCTGGCCTGAGAAAGTCGCGGCAGCGGCGGACCCGAAGGCGAGCCCCATAATGGCGGCCAACACCAAATGGCCCGCGACCATGTTGGCCAAAAGACGGATGGCCAACACGCCATGGCGGATCAAGAAGCCCAGCCACTCGATGAGCAGCAGCATCGGTTTGATTACCACGGCGATTGCCAGAGGCAAGTGCATCGAGGCTACCGGATTCCAAACGAACCCGACGACGCCGAATCGCCGCAAGCCGACGGCGAAACCGGCGCCCAGTGCCACAATGGCCAGCGCCGTCGTGACGCTGAACGATCCGGTCGGCGCTCCCACCCACGGAACCATACCCATCAAATTGCAGCCGAGTATGAACACGAACAACGTCCAGATCAGCGGCATGAAACGGTCGGCATCCGCATACGGATTGTGCTCGGTTTCCGCGTGCTCGCCGTGCCCGTGCTCACCATGCTCGGCTTCACCGTGATCATCGTCGTGATGGTGGGCCAGAGCCGGCCGAGCGACCTGATCGCGGAAGTAGAGCAGCACCGCTTCCAGCAGGTTCCACAGCCGGCCTTTGGGGGCCTGGCCGGTGGAGACGCGCCGGGCGAGCCACGTGAACATGGCCACCACGATGAAAGCGACGACCAACTCGACAATCATGAATTTGGAAATGCAGATGCCCGATTCCCGTTCGTACAGGTTCCGCAACTTCCCGTCGAACACCTGGGGGATGACGATCTTCCCGCTGAGCCGCACGTTGTACGCCTCGATCTTGCGCGACGACCAGGTGTGATTCTTGGCATATTCCTCGACGTCTTCGGCCGCGTCGCGGATCTCCCGCCACTGTCGGGCCCACTCTTCGCCTTGAGCGATCCGGGCATACCAGCCCGCTTCCGGTTGCTCTTCCTCGACATAGTCGGCCAGACTCCTGCCGACATGCTCGGCTTCCCACCGGGTGTACTCGGCTCGTATCTCGTCCGCTCGCTCGTCGAGGTAGACGTCGAGCGGCTTGGCGAAGTTCTCGTGAGCTTGCTTCCAACGCAGGTAACCGCTGCGGACCTTTTCCCACGAGGGAATGGCCATCAACTGCGAATCGCTCTTCTTTTTGAGTTCCTCGTAAAGCCGCCGGCCTTCCCACAATTGATAGTCGGGGTCCAACCGCACCCAAACCTCGGGAAAATCCTCGATCTTCTCCCGATGCGAAGGCCATAGGAACTTGGGGACTTCGAAGTAATAACTGTCGCGGATATGTAAAATGGCCGAGGCCATGACTCAGACCGCCTTGGTTGCAGGTTGAGGGGATTTTCGACTGACCAACTTCAGCGACAAATAGGTTTCTGTCGGCAGAGCCAGCAGGTAGTAGGCGAGCACCATAGCCAATATTCGCCCTTCGGCCAAGGCGCCCGAGCGCTCTTCGGCCACCAAGCCGAATACCAGCGGCAAGCCCATTCGAAAAAACATGCCGCCTACCAGCGACAGGATCGCGGCATTGGGGCCTCGGGCCGCGGCGGCGACGACCAATGCGACCAAGGTCCCCACCCAGCAGACCACACAGGCCGTGATCGCCGACCAGATTCCGGCCATTCCCAGCAACCCATAGCCGACCGCGACATAGATCGGCAACGCGCCGACCATCACGGCCGTAAGCACTGCGGCCAAGCGGACTGCCAAGTGCAACCGCGCCGGCCCCATCTGCTCGCTAGTCTCGTTCGCCGGAACCACCATTTTTCCCGGAATCGCTTTCGCCGGAACCACTATCAGGGCCGTTGCCGCGCTTGTCCGCCGATACCAGAGCGCCCGTTAGCCATAGGAGATAAACAAATCCCGCACTCACGCCGACCGCCAGTGCCAGCAACGTCCACGCCGTCCGCCCCAACAGCCGCTCGCACAACCATGCCGGACCGACCATGATCACCGCGATCGTGATGATCTTGGTGGCCCACTCATAGGCCAAGCCGACCGCCTCGACATTCACGGCTGGCTTTCTGCGTCGACCCAACGCCGCGCCTTTCGTTCCAAGAAACGGAGGCGACAGCGTCGGCTCGCGATCCGTATCGGCTCCCGCCCGACACTTGACGACTCCTTTCTCAACCTGGACTCGGCCATCTGCTCCACCCTGGTTGAGTCGGCAATTTAGTCGACACTGCGGGGTTGGTCAACCGCCGAAAGGCCGATTGTGTGCTTTTTTTCACAAAGTTGACTTCTTTTTCGTAACTCGCCTTCTGCAAAGCGACTTACGTCCATAATTCGTGGTCCAAGCGGGCCTCGGTTCGGATTCGGCCGGGTTGTCGTGTTTCCCTGGAGCCCCCACTGGTGGGGAGATGGATTTGCCTGTTTTGAGCAAACTGATTACATTGGAAATGATCGATCTGACGATTGTCTGCCGGCTGGATCGGGCCGGGGAGTCGTGAGGTCGAGTCGAGCATACCGAACGAGAACGAGACAGAGTAAACGAGCGATCGTGGCTTCCGTTGGGAACAGGCGAAAGAGGCGCACGGTCGCCGGGTAGTCTGAGTCGTAATCCAACCTCACTAAGATCAGCCGGTGCGTGCCGAATCGACTTCGGGTAGGAAGGCGCCCCAGCCTCTTGCGGTTCGGGTTACAGGCTGCGAAAACCCTGCATACCATCCCGCCACGACGTCTCACCCCCTTTTTTCGACTCGTAGGTCGAGCAACTCGACCCGTAGGTCGAGCAACTCGACCCGTAGGTCGAGCAACTCGACCCGTAGGTCGAGCAACTCGACCCGTAGGTCGAGCAAACAAAACGCTTGCCAAGTAGAGACTGTACCAAGATTTCGACTCGCAAGCCGCATGCAGGCAGCATGCCGGCGGGCGGGAAGCCAAGCGGGAGATCTTGTTACGGGCTGAAGACACTGTTGGGTGTGGCCAGGGACTGCCGCAGCCACCGTACATTCATGGAGGGCGATCCTGTTGACCCGTCGCTCGGCGATGCGAGCGGTTGTTTGGAGGTGCGTTCTTGACTACGGCAACGGAATTGAAATCTCAGACCGTCCGCGACCTGGCCAAGCTGGCGAGACAATGGGGGGTCACCGGTTACAGTTCGATGCGCAAGGACGAGCTGGTCCAGGCCCTGACCAAGGAAGCGCGGCGTCGAGCCCGACGATCGACTCGCCCCAAGAGTCGCGCTTCCGGCAGCCGAACAGCCGGGCCGGGCCAACGCAAACGCTCGGCTCCTCGGGCCCGCAAGCAGAGCGGCAACGGCCGGTCGGCGGCGCCTCGGCCGAAAAACCCGCGAGTGTTGCGACGGTTGAAGCAGACGCAGCAGGCCAGGGAACGAGAAAAGAACCTCGCGGCGCCGTTGGGACCGCGGCACGTGGAGCCCGGCAAGGACTGCCTGGTGTTGTTGGTGCTCGATTCGTTCTGGCTGCAAGCCTGCTGGGACGTGACTCATCATGCGGTCGAACGCGTGCAGGCCGCGATGGCGGAGAAATGGCACGGTGCCAAGCCGACCTTGAGGTTGCTCGAGGTGGACCAGGGGCCGACCACGGGGACTTCCGAGCGGGTGATTCGCGACATCTCGGTTCACGGCGGCGTCCGGAATTGGTACATCGACATTCATGAAACGACGAGTTACCAGGCATGTCTGGGCTATCTCTCCGCCGACGGCCAGTTCTTCACGATCCTGCGCAGCAACATAGTCACACCGCCCCTTCCCGGTAGTTCCGATCCGCTGGACGAGAATTGGGAAGAGGTGGCGGAGGATTACGAGCGTGTATTCGCGTTGAGCGGCGGGAACGAGCGCGAGCACACCGACAGCGAGTTGCGGGAGTTGTTCGAGGAGCGGTTGCGGCGACCGATGGGGGCTCCCACCGTGGCGCGATTCGGAATGGCCGGCTTGCGCGGAAACCGGCCCGAACTTCCATTCGAAGTGGATGCCGAACTCATCGTTTACGGTTCGACCTCTCCCGACGCTCATATCACCCTATCGAACGCTCCCATTCGCCTCCGTCCCGACGGCACGTTTACGGTGCGAATGAAGCTGCCGAACCGCCGGCAGGTGATTCCGGTCGTAGCCACCAGTCATGATGGCGTCGAATGCCGTACAATCGTGCTGGCGGTCGAACGCAATACCAAGGCGCTCGATCCGGTGATTCGGGACGGCAACGACTAGCCAACAATTGGATCGGGCCTTATGGCGACGCGCGACGACGGCGGTAGAACGGATTCGGTTGCTCAGACTGCGGCGCGGTTGGTGACGCTGCTGAGTCGGATCGAGCGGCCGATTGTGGCGTTCTCCGGGGGCGTCGACAGCTCGGTCGTTGCGAGAGCCGCCCAACAGGCCCGCCCCGATCACGCGCTGGCGGTGACCGGTGTCGGCCCCGCATTGGCTCGAGCCGAACGCCGAGCCGCCCGCGAGCTGGCTCGCCACATCGGGATCGCTCATCAAGAGCTCATCACCGCCGAGTTGGAAAACCCCGGTTACGTGGCCAACGCACCCGACCGCTGCTACCACTGCAAGTCGGAGTTGTACGGAGCCATTCTGCGCGAGTTGGCGCGGCGGCACGCCGGCGGCGAGGCCGCCGTGATTCTCAGTGGAGCCAATGCCGACGACTGGGGCGATCACCGGCCGGGACTTGCCGCAGCGTCCGAGGCGGGGGTCCGTCATCCGCTCACCGAATTGGGGCTCGGCAAAGCGGCGGTGCGCGCGGTGGCCCGGTATTGGAACCTGCCTGTTTGGGACAAGCCGGCGAGTCCCTGCCTGGCCAGCCGTCTGGCCTACGGAGTGGAAGTGACGGCCGAGCGGCTGGCTCGAGTTGAAGCTGCCGAGGCTTATTTGCGGGCCCAGGGGTTTCGCGAGCTGCGAGTCCGCTACCTGGCGGGGGACGAGGCCCGCATCGAGGTGCCGCTCGAGGAGCTGAGCCGGCTCTGTCAACCCGAACGGCGAAACGATCTCGTGGCGACGTTCAAACGTATCGGGTTTCGCTACGTCTGCCTCGACCTGGAGGGCTTCCGTTCGGGAAACCTCAACCAGTTGATCGGGGTAGAGGAATTGTCGCGTTGGCGGCAAACGGCTTCGGCCGACGTTCGCTGAGCCGCCGACTGCATCCGGGTTCGCGGGAAGGAGAGTCGCCGCCGAATTGCCAATTCGCCTTGACCGGTCCATACTGACAGGGGAGCCGCCGTTCGATTTGGAAGGCCGCCGCCCGTCCCGTGAGTCCCTTTCCCCGCGATCCCGCATGCCCGATACCACCTCGCCCAGCGCCGCACCGCACCGCGAGCCCGATTTGACGGGCCGGCAACTGGGGGACTATCGGATCTTGAGAAAACTGGGGCAGGGTGGGATGGCGGTCGTTTATCTGGCCGAGCAGATGTCGCTCAAGCGGCAGGTGGCCTTCAAGGTGCTGCGCAGTTCGCTGGCCGACGACGCCAAATATGTGCAGCGGTTTCATCACGAAGCTCAAGCGGCGGCCAAGCTGGTCCATCCCAACATCGTGCAGACCTACCACGTCGATTGCATCGATGGAGTCCACTTCATCGCTCAGGAGTATGTTCCCGGTCAGAACTTGCGACAGTTGCTGCGGCGGCAACGGGGGATGGAAGTCCCGCAGGCGGTCCATGTGATGGCTCAAGTGGCCTTCGCCTTGCAAGCGGCCGCCGAACACGGCGTCGTCCATCGCGACATCAAGCCGGAAAACACGCTGATTACGCCTCGAGGTGTGGTAAAAGTGGCCGACTTCGGTTTGGCTCGCGTGACGATCGAAGGCAGGCAAGTCGAGCTGACGCAACTCGGCGTCACGATGGGGACGCCGCTCTACATGAGCCCCGAGCAGATCGAGGGCAAGCCGGTGGATCCTCGCAGCGATCTCTATTCGCTGGGCGTGATGGCCTATCAAATGCTGGCGGGTCAGCCTCCTTTTGAAGCCGATTCTCCGTTGGCACTGGCCGTGCGTCATCTCCATGATGCTCCCACGCCGCTGAGCGAAATCCGCAAGGACCTGCCCGCGGAGCTGTGCGAAATCGTGCAACGCCTGTTGGCCAAACAGCCCGATCAGCGGTTTGCCTCTCCCACCGCGCTGTTGGTGGAACTCAAGCAACTGCGCATCGAGGGGATGGAAGACCTGTGGAGCAACTCGTGGGCGGCATTGATTCCCGAGGTGCACCAGCCGGTCGAGGCCACGCAGAGACTTGAGTCGGCGATGCTCTCACAAACTCAATTGCTCCGCGTACGTCGCCGCCGCCGGTGGTCGACCGTCGCGCTCGCCATCGCCGCGTGCTTCGTGGTCGGAGCGGTAGCGGCCAAACTGCTTCAACCGGCTCCCCTGCTGCCGGTCCATCTTTCGCAGACGACCAGTGTCGCCAAGCAGCCGACGGTGCGCGAGCAGTTCTACCACGCGCTGGAAGAGAATACGCCCGGGGCGTATCGGGCGGTGGCCCAGTATTTTCCCCCCAGCGAAAGTCCGCTCAATGAGCACTATGCGAGGCTGGGACAGCGGTACCTGGCCGAGTACTACTTGGAAAGCGGGCAACTGGATCAGGCGCTGCGCGAGTTCGGCAAACTGGCGGCGTTGGGAGACGAGTCGCCTCAATTCACCGTGATCGGTCTATTCGGGCAGGCGATCGTGTTCGACCGGCAACAGAAAACGCTCACGGCGACCTCGCGGTTGACGCTGGCGACCCGCTGGTGGCAGAAAGTGCCCGAGGATCAGCGGCGGCCGCTGTTGGGGATGCTGCCCGGCAAGCTGTCCGCCATTTTTCTCGACTTGCTCGAGGACCGCGAGTCTCCCGAACCGGCGCCGGGATCTGAGACCAGTCACCTGCGACCGTTCGATCGGTTGGGATCGCGGTTTCCGGCCGGTTGAGCCGATCGCTGCGCAGACGCAGCGAGGCGGCTCGAGGAGGGGGCGTCTTGCCAGAGTGACTCGAGTCGTCTATATCTGGACGCTTTGAGCGACGCCTCGAGCGGTCGGCTGTCGCGCGGCCGCCGGCTCGGCGAGCACTCGCCCCCTTCGTCTAGTGGCCCAGGACGTCGGATTCTCAGTCCGAAAACAGGGGTTCGACTCCCCTAGGGGGTGCTCATAAACCCTTGTAACCAAGTTGCTTAGGTTGAAAAAGGGTTGCAGAAAACCGACGTCGGGCGATCGTCGCCCGAGTCGGTTTTTTCTGCTTTGCCGGCCATTTCCGGCTATTCTCGCAATCTGCTGCTTCGGGTTTTGCTTCGCCTTTGTGGCCAGCTCGAAGCGATCGTCCGTCACTTGCCGGTAGTGCCGATCGGCCACGGCTTGAGCGTGCCCAAGCCATGCTTCGCACAATCAATCACAGACACCCACCGGTCTTGCTGTCTGGGAATCCTCCCAACTTCAATCGTCCCAATGAGTTGTCGATTGGAAAAAGGTGGGTGTCTATGACTGCGGGTGTCTATGACTGCGGGTGTGGCGCGATCGCGAAGCGCTATCGTGATGCCTCTTCGTCATCGTAGTCTTCGTCGTCGTAGTCTTCGTCGTCGTAGTCTTCGTCGTCGAGGCACTCATCATCGTCGTCTTCGAGTTCATCGTCCTCTTCATCGATGGCCGTGACCAGTTCGTCGGGCCAGTCGACGCTGAACCGGCCGCCGCAGTTCCCGCATTGGTACTGGTCGTCCGTGTTGTCTGGATCAACTGGAAGTTCGTATCGTATCCCGCAGTGGGGGCAGGGGACTTGGCGCGTGCCGGTCACGCCACCTTGTTCGGGAAAAATGAACTCTTCCATGAAGAAATAGTCGAAAGGATCCATTGGAAGCTCTCCTCTGTGGAAGCGTGCGCCTTTCCGAGCGGGGCGGTCCGCCGATCCACCGCATCGCTCTCCGTCACTCACTCCCGCCGGGCGACCGGGTCGGGAAGGTGGGGCACCTGCATTCGGCTCACCCATCGCCCGATCTCATCCGATTCGATCTGGTCCAACAGCTTGCTGATCCGCTCCAGCATCCTTTCTGCTCGCCGGGCCGAGATCGGCTGCCAGCCGTGAGCCAGAATCGAGCTGTTGCGATCATTGAGCAGCCCTTCCAGCTTCATCCGCCATTGCCCGTCCTTGCGACGATGGAAGACGTGAGCGGCCGACGGATGTTTCAGTTCGCGCAGGATGTTCCAGCCGTGCACGTTGGCGATCTTGCTCGGCAGTTGGCCGCAGGCACGCCGCACGGCATCGCGAATGCTCGGGCTGCGAGAAGACCAGTTCGGCTGGGAGGCATCGATGGCGAATTCGGTCTTCAAATAGAATTGCGCAATGGCTTCGAAGGCTCGGTAGAGCCGGGCGACGGCATCGTCATAGTGCCCTTGCAGGATCTTCCTGCGGGCGTTCTGCACCAGATCGGCCACCGCCAGCAGCGACGGCCGGGGCGCGCGGGAAAGCTCCTCCACCACGTCCGCCAGTCGTTCCACCTCGTCGACAAACGTGTGGAACTCGCCGCCCACCGTGGCGCTGACGGCATGCCGCCGCAGCCGGTCGAGTGCGTCCTGGAAATCGGCTCGCAGCGAGGTCTGGTAGTGTTCGAACAAATCCCAGCGGTGGAGTGTCTTGGAGAGAATCGCCATCCCCGCGAAGAAGTCGGCCTCTTGGGCTCGCGACGGCCGGATCCGCTCGTAGGCCTCGGTGGCCCCTGCAAAGTGAGTCCGATTGAACAGCTCGCGTCCGCGGTCGGCCAACAGGAACCCCGTCTGGTCGTACGCGTTTCCCAGCCGCACCATCCGCATCGAATCGGGGTCCGGTTTTCCATTGACGAAGCGGACATCGACGTAGAACATGGGCAATCCGAGATGCGAAGCGACCATCGTCGCTCCTGCACTCATCCATTTCCGGCCCGGAGTCGGATCGATGGCGATTTCATGGGGGTCCAGTTGCTTCTCGAATCGCAGCCAGTGGTACAGGTCGTACACGTGGTTGACGAGTTGGCCGATTCTTTCGGGAGAGTCCTCGACGGTCACGTGCTTGACGCGATGCGGGGCGAACGAGACCCGCTCGAATACGGTGTCCATCGTCTGCTGGGACTGGCGGGTTCCGATCAGCCCCAGATACTCCGGCCGCAGCGTCTGGATCGTGAACACGACCGGGTCGGCGGTGATGCCGACCGGCAGGATCACAGCTCGGATCGGTGAGGCATCGGCTGTTTCCTTCATGGTGGTTGCTCTATTGCAGCGGTTCGACGAGAAGTTGTCCCATTCCCATGACCGTGTTCTTTCCGACATGGAGCCACTGCGCGGCCGCCAGCAGCGGCAGCAGCACTCCCGGACCGCGCGGCAGTTCGAGTGAACCGCTGACACCGTGCAGTTCGAGTTCCGTTTTCTGGCGGCCGGAATACCTCACCAGATCGAGTCGAGTTCCCTGCCAGGAGGTTTGCGGCGTCTGTTTGGCCAACTCGAGGAGTTGTCGGCCGAGCTGCAGCCAAAGCGAGCGGTAGCGTTCCGGCAGGTACCCGGCGATGCGCCGGTTGAGCGCCGCCACCAGATCGGCCAGCGTAGGCGACTCGATCAGCCTGCCCTTGCGTCGCAAACGCAGCGGTGCGGGAAAGACCAGCCGGCAAGGCGCATCGGCCGACAACGGCCAGCCGGCCTGCGCCAGCGGCCAGGGATCGCCGTCGACCCCTGTCGATTCATCGGGGAGGATGGTTTCCCGTCGCCGGATCTCGAACGGACGGCGCAGCTTCCCCAAGCCTTCCCGGCCCGCGTACTCCCAGCACTTGTCCAGTTCCCTGCTATATTCGATGGCCGAGCCGATCAGGATGATCTCCACGGCCGGCACCCACTCGGGGAACGGAGGAGCCGCGCGGATGACGTAGGGGGGAGATACGGCCACCGATCCCGGAGCCGACCCGACATCGAACACGCGGCCGTAGATTTCCGGGAACAGCTCGTGGACCGCCTTGCCCCACACTCCCCGCAGCATGGGAACCGTCGCGTCGGCCGCCTCGGTATCCAACTGCATCCGGCAAGGCAGGACGAGCAGATGTTCCAACAGCAGACGGCAGACGTCCGGCAGGAAAGCGGGATCGCACAGCGGGCCATTTTGGGGAGCGTGTGGTCGAGAAGCCGGAGGTTGCGGGATCGTCGCGCGTGGCGGCGCCGATGTTCCGGCATGTTCACGCTCTGTTCGATCGAAGACTCTCGACATCGTGGACTCCTTCGGAAATCGGACGCACGGGGAAGGCACGGCGGCCGTCGGTCCGCGCACTCGTCCGCCTATCTCCCTTTCTTCCTGTCCTGCCGCGTTTGGCGGTTTTGGCTGATGTTCTCTCCCGCGGACTCGGTGCCCGTGATGTGCCGGTCGGGATCGAACGGCACGATCCGCGGATAGGCCTGTTGGCGGTTGCGGTTGAATTGGATGGTTTGCCGTGCCAGATCGCCCAGAGCGCCGCGGGCGTGCTCGTCGACGAACAAGACATCATAGCCGAACAGCAGATCGGCCTGCGGATCGGACGGATCGATCGGCTTGAGGACTTGAGCCTGAATCAGTTCGCCCTCGCCGAGTGACGAATTATCGACGCCCTCTTCGCGCACGCGCTGTTGCAGCTCGCCGCAAACGTAGATCGGCTCGAGCGCCGGCTTGCCGTCCCGTTTTCCTTTCTGAGGCGACGCGCACTTCTGGAACCAGGAAAGTCCGGCTCGCGAATTCTTGTTGTTGTTCCGAACGACGGCTCGCGGATAGCGCAGCCGCTCGACCGGCCGCTGCGCGGCTTCCCAGATCCCGGCTCTCGCGGCTACCTGAGTCGTCAACGGGGACCGCAGTTGCTCCAGCGGCAGTTCCACGGGACGCCCCTGTTCGTCCAGCACGGAGACCGACACCACTTGACAGTGCCCCAGGCCGAACGGCTTGCCGCCGCCCAGCCGCCATGTCGACTGGCAGGCCAGCAGCAACAACGCCAGCTCTTCTTTGGAAAGCGACCGGACCGCCAAGTGCAAGGTTCCTTTGATGCCCTCGGGCAGCAACTGCGCCGAGAAGCAGACGGCTTGGCGTTCTTTCATGAGCTGTCCACGTTCGTCGTAGACTCCTTGATTCTCATATTTCCAAGGTGCTCGTTCGTCGTGGATCGAACTGTGCTGCGACGTGCGGTAGATCTTGTAGCCCGCAAAGGACTTGGACAGGTCGATGCCGTCCGGATCGGCGCCTTCCCGATTGAACGGCAGGCAACCCGGGTGAGGCGATGACAGGACCGCCAACTGCTGCGGGCCGACCAGACGGCTCTTGGCGTCTCGGAACACACTGAGGAACCTCGCGTCGGTCGGGGTCGGGCGAGACCTGTCCGAACAGGTTGGTTACCATGCTGACCTGGCCGTCCTCTTGCATGTAGTCGGGATGGACCGGTTTCGGCACCTTGTCGAGCAGCCGCTGGCCACGGCGTCCCCACCTCGCCCACTGGATGCTGCGGATGTCGTCGACCGTTCGGATCTCGGCCAGTTCCGCGTGGGCCGGTTCCAGCCAAACCAAATGCCCTCGTTTGAGCTCGTTGCAAACGCCGTGCTGGTGGCGGCTCATGTAGGCCGCCCAATATTCCGACGGCAGTTCGATCGTGGGACCGTTTGCGAGGAACAAGCCTTCTTTCTTCACGCCCTTGTTGTTGACGGGGCGTCCCGAAAGCTTGACGGCCCAAGGACGGGACGCCGATCGCGACGTGCCGACGGCCGTGATGTTCTCCCGGTCATCCAGGCCCACCCACAACCGCCGATCCGGCTGATGGGCGCTGTTTCGGAACGGCGTCAGATCGGGGGCCAGGCCGTGTTTTTGAACCGCCTGCTTCAGCTTGTCCGCCTCGACCAAGCGCGTCTCTCCCAGCCGGACCGTTCCCGGCCGGTCATAGCTTCCCGGCCGGACCACCTCGGCCAGGAAGACGTTTCGGGGACCGTCGCCCTGTTTGGACGGTCCCAACTGGGCATCCCGCCCCTGGCACAGGTACAGGTGCGGCTCGAGAAAGGCAGGGGGTCCGCCGGTGAGGACCGTCATCAGGTTCCGCAGAAAGCCGCGCACTCCGGTGGCGGGAACGATCACGTCGTTGCCGATGGTGAGCGCGTGATAGGTCTTGTGTTTTCCGGCGCCTTTCTCTTCGGTTTCGCCGCGGCGCAGCCGCTGCTTCTCGTCCTCATCCATCCCCTGCGATGTCAGCAGCGGCGACAGCGTCTTGAGTTCGAGTCGGATCACGCCGGTGAAACGATCCTTCTCATCCGGCAGGAGTTCATCAATGGTACGCGGTGTGACGGGAGTTCGTTTCGGGGGCGTCTTTTGGAACGGCATGTAGGTGTACGGATTGTGAAACGGTTCGCCGAGCAGCCTCGCGGATCCCTTGGAGAGTTTCAGAACGGCGACGGGTTTGCCGTCCCCCTTGGCGTGAATGCGGGCCGTCTTCCGCACGACTTCCCGTTTGCCGGGGATGACGACTTTGCGGGGCTTGTTCTTCTCATCCAGGAAGATATGGATGGGATCGCCGTCCTCGGCGTCCGCCGGATCGAAGCCGCGGCCGTCTTCGGGGACCGACGTGTAATCGATGACAATCGTTTTCCCCTTGTTTTTGCTCTGGAATGAGAGTTTGATGATTTTTTTCTTGTTCTTGGTGAAGGAGACTTGCAGCGTGCCGGTGATGTAGTCGCTGGGCGTCCGCGTTGTTTGATCGTTGGACGAGCCGGGCACGGTTCCCGCCGGCCCGAACTCGGTTCGCAGATTGTCCAGCAGATCGGGCGCATCGACGCCCTCCAATTCCGGAAGGCAGACCAGGAATTCCTCCGCCAAAGGACCGTTGGCTGTGGGCGATTCGGCCAACCGCAGTCGTCCGGCACTCTTGCTCGAACCGATCCGGATGGTTCCGTGGTGCAGCGCGCCGAAGGCTTGCGCGAGCCACTCGATTTCCTGTTCGGTAGGCGAATCGATCAGGATCGTCACGGGAAAGCGGCACGGCGCGGTAAGGACGAGGTTGTCGAACAGCATGTGTTCGACGGCGCCGCCGGTGAGCGGATTGACGGCGACATGCATCCGCCGTTGCACTTCCGACTCGTCATCGGCTGCCAGAATCAGCGAGGAGCGGTCGGAGCGGCTGACCGGAGCCAGGCCGTCGGAGATGTGCAGGCGGCCGGAACGAATCAGACTGCCGAAGAGGTGTTCGACGGGATGGGTCTCGTCCAGATCCTCCAGCAGATCGGAGAGCCAATCCTTTTGCTGCTCGGCCGGCGGTTCCATGCACAGGCTGCCGATCCATTTGCCGTCTCGTTTCCGGCTTTGATTCGTATCCTCCACGTACTGCCGGAAGCTGTCGGCGACGTGCCGGCCGGAGCGAGCCGCCAGTCGCTTGACCCAATCGGCGAGTGCTCCTCGGAGCGTAGCGCCGGGAAGCCGCCAGTATTCGTTTCCATCGGCTCCGCGGATGCGTTGCGGTTCGATTTCGCAGTCGATGCCTTGGCCGTCCCCGACCAGGAGATCCTGGCCGCGAGGGATTTCCAAGTGGAGGTCGATGCGGAGGCGGCGATCGGCGATGTCCGACTCGGCGACCGTCTCGGCCTTGCCGCTTGGATCGTCGATCGGCCGGTCACCGGAGGTCCGCCAACTCCAGTGGTCGTCTTCGAACTCGGCGGCGTCGCCGTCGTCCAGCAGGTTGTAGGTGCGCAGGCGAGCCTGGCCGTCGATCCACCCCAAGCCGATGCCTCGGTTGCCGTTGCCGCCGAACACGATTCCGCGCGAAAGGAGCGCCGCCAGTTTCCGCAGGAAGTCCGGCTCCTCCGATGCGCCGGAGCCCTTGAGCCACAACGTGACGTCGGTCGAGGACCGGGGCGGAACCGACTCGATGCGGAACAGCCCGCCGTCGACTACGCGCCCCAGGTGTCGGCAGCGCAGGTGATGCGTTCTCCACAGCGGCCGAGCATCGCCGAATTGCAGCAGCGAGTCGGCGACTTCGAGCGGGCTGTCGGCGCATCCGGCCACGTAGCCTCGCGGATCGGCCACGACTTCGTGTTCGTCGTCTCCTGCCGGGATGCCGAAGAAACGAGTGACGGCCGGATCGTCGTCGGAGACATCGAGGTGGTTTCTCCAGGCCGCGCGGAGGATTCCCGCCAGGGCGGTGCCGCGCATCACCGGCCTCCCTTGGCCGTCTCGCGCCAACGAGAGTTCGTTGTGCGCTTTGCCTTCGCCGAAGGCCACGCCGCAGGGGAACACGAGCCGGAACGACAGGCGATGGACGTGGGTGTAGCTGTTCATGCAGAGGGCTCCTTCTGGTCGGCGATACAGAGATCGGCCAGCAGTCTCAATGCGTCGGCGGCCTGATCGGGATGGTCCTCCAGCAACCGCTCGACTTCGCCATGGATCGGCTCCCAGGCACTCCAGATGCGCGGCGTGCGGACCTTTTGCGAGGCCAGGTATTCCCGTGCGTCGGCGGGGGAGATTTCGAGGCGGTTTTGCACGGCATAGATCTGACTGGGGCTCGGCAGCCTGCCTCGGTGCCGCCTCCACAGGTCCAGCACCAGCCGCGTGACCGCCGCCCGTCCGGTCGATTCGAGATGCCGGGACGTTCGTTGCACCGCGTAGAGTTCGGTGGCCCGTCCCGGATGGACCCGCAGAGCCCCGTAGCCTCGTTCGCGTCCGCCTCCCAAACCGATCTGCAGCATGTCGCGCAGCCGAGGCGGCCGGTCCGCAAAACGGATGACCGAACCGGGTAGCAGCACGCGGCAGGCTTTTAATCGCTGGGCCCGTCCGGTCATTACTCCGTGGCCGTGGCGGTTCCAGCCGAAACGGATGCCGACGACGGCCCAGGTCTTCTCCACCGGCGGGACTGCCAGGTCGGCCCAGTTGCCGCGAGTCGATTCGCGCTGCACGAGTTGCCGCAGTTCCTGCTGCGCCGTTGCGCCGTGCTCTTCGGGCGTGTCGGACAGCAGCACGGGGGACTGGAGAATCAGCAAGTTGTCATGAACGCCCGCCCAAGGTGCTCGATCGTCTTCGACCCCATCGACGGCGAGTTCCCCGCGGGTTTTTCCTCGTCCGATCAGCACGTGCGGATCTTGCTCGAGCCGTTCCGCAAGCAGCTCGGCGGCCGATTGCGGCAGACAGGCGAAGCCCATCCAGGCGAGCGGAGCGATCCGTTCCATCTGGAACAAGTTGCGCCCCGTCTCCGTGTATTCATCGAACAGCACGCCGTGGGCCGAGAGGAAGCGGGGGATGCTGGAGGCTTTCCAGAGTGCGACGGTGCCGTCGCGGCGGCGCAGCAGGACGCCTCCGGTCGCTTTGAGCGGATTCGTGTCGGGCGTCTTCTTCCAGTCGTACGGCTCGATCGCCTCGTCGGCCACTTCCTCGGCCGAAAGTCGCGATCCGTCCACCGCCAGTTTGGCGACTCGGTGACTGAGACTGACCCGCGTGGGAACCGGAAGATCGGATGCATCCGTGGCCCCGCACGGCAGCATCGGCCAGGCTCGAAACCGAGGATGCTGAAACACGGCGTCGGCCAGTTCAGGATGGGAGCGGCTGAGCCGAGTGAGCAACATTCCTTGGACGGCGCTGGCGGGGATTTCGAATCCCGAACGGACCGGTCCAGTGCCGACCGGTATCTCCGGACAGCAGATCGGCGCTTCGGCTCGGAAAACCAATCGCAGCAGAACGCAGGCTTCGTCGGCCGGAACCGATAGCGGGGCGGCGGAGGAGGAGACGACGGCCGGCGGCTCGGGAGGCGACCAGTCGGCCAATTTCTCGCAGAGTGCCTTCAGCAGTGCGCCCGGCGGCCGCGTTTCTCCGTCGATGGTGATCGTACAGCGGCCGCTTCCGCGGGTGCGGTTCCCGCCCACGGCTCGGATTCCCGTCAGTGCGAAGCGGCAGGCCAAGTCTTCCGCGCTTCCTTCGTCGGCGTCGATCAGCAGGGTCCCCTGCAAGCGGGTTCCCACGCAGATCATCTCTTCGACGCGAAGACTCTGGTGCTTGGCGGACCCGGTCCGTTCATCGACGGCGGTGCGCGACACGATTCTCACCAGGTCGCTCGGCCGGCGCCCCGGCGGCGGCAGCACGTCTCCGATCAGCACTCGGCAGATCCGCTCGCGCCCGCTGCTGCCCTGCGGCTCGTAGCCGTCGGCGGCCGGCCGGCCGCGCCCGCCCAGGACGACATCGATCAGGTCTGCGAGCCGTTCCGCCTTCCCGGGCTCTCCTTGCTGCTCGAGTCGCCGTCGGTGGAAGCGGAGCCGGTCCCGCATCAGTCCCACCAGTTGCTCGGCGGTGGTCGGCAGCGGAACGCCTCGAGCATCCCGCGGGACGCGGGAATTCACGATATCGCCGCCGCGTCCCGTGCCGGGGACGCCGTCCGAATGGAGCGTGAGTGTGAAAGGGAGTGTCAGCATGGCGATCTCCTACACGGTTTCCGGTTGCCGTTGCGTCATCCGGTGTCGCTCTTCCAGCAGCAGCACGGCATCGATGAACGACGTGCTTCGCCGACCACCCGTACCGTCCTCGGCGGGCTCTTCCTCCCAGCGCCAAGTGCTTCCCAGATCCCAGGTTCCTCCGTCCTTCGGCCATTCGCGCAGCCACTGATCGAGTTGCCGGTGGTGTTTCATGGTGCTGACCAGCCAGCGGACACGATCGGACCAGGGGCGAGCGAACTGATGGAGGGCTTCCGCCAGCAGGCTTCGCGGCAGGGCGGCGAGCCGGTCTTGCAGTTGCAACAGCGATTCGAGTTCGCTGTCGATGGCGTACGGGCGTCGCGTGAGCACGATTTCGACGTCCTGGCAGTCGGCGTCCTGGAATCGCAGGTCCCGATTGCGTCGCGCGGCGGGAGTATCGAGCATCGATTCGGTGATGTGTTCCCAATCGAGGGCCGCCGGCGTCGGTCGGCCGTCCGGCTTGTGCCGTCGGTAGCCGCCCTTGGCGCTGGCGAGCAGGCTTTCCGCGTACGGAATCGAGGAATAGAGGGGCAGGTTGACACTGGTGTAGGCGATGCCGCCGCTGATGGTGAGTCGTCCACCGGTGGCGGGCCAGAGTCGGTCGGCGTTTTCCGCGGCGGCGCTCTTGTCGGTGAATTTCCTGGAGATGCCGATGGCCAAAGGCATGGCGTAGGCGCAGTGGCTGAGGCAGAGCACGTCGTCGCCTCCTGCGATCAACGGGCGAAACGGCAGCACGACTTCGCCGGTGACCCGGTTGGTGACGGCCGGGACGTCGTGTCGTCCTTCGTCGTTCCACCACTTGGCGACCACTTCCGCGAGCGCCTCGACCAATGCCTCCCAGGTGCACTGCTTCAGGGTCCGGCTCATCGAGGTCAGCCACCGTTCCGTCTCTTCGCGGTCGTGTTGGCCGAAGGCGCGGAATTGTGCTCCCATGTCGTTGCCGTCCATGGCGAGGACGGCCCAGCGGTTGCGACGGCCCAGGGCTCGTTCCGCCGCTCTTCCCGCCTCCCGCTGTTCACCCTCGAGTTCCTCGTCGTCTTTGACGAGCGTGAAGAACGTCAACGGTCGGGAAGTCAGGTCGTCCGGGAGTCGATCTCGCAGGGCTTCGATGATCCGATTGCCCAGCGCATCACGGCGTTGGGAGCCGTTCCGTTCCACGGCATGCGTACGCCGCAGCCAGACTTTGGGATGGATTCCCTTGGGGGCTCGGCCCGAGGCGAATCCGGCGCTCCGTTCCAGCGTGATCGGCCACAGTCCCGAAGCCCGGCACGGTTCTCCTTCCAGCGAGTCGGGAACGAACGGGTAGAGTTCTTCGGCTTCGCGCAGCGCTTTGCCGATGTCGGGATCGATGCCGACTCTCAGATCGAGCCCCAGTCGATGGGCCTTGGTGACCAGGCTTTGCTTGAGTCGTTCGGCAGTGCCGGGCGAGTCGCAGCGGATGGTTCCGCGGCCGCCGCCTGAGAAGATCAGCTCGGCCGGCGATCCTTGGAGTGCGTCGATTGCGCGTCCAACGTGCTCCTCGTCGAACTGGCAGATCAGTGCACTGGCGCCGACGACGTATTTCAGCTTGGGGACGCTGAAGATGAACTGCTGGATTCCGCGGATATCGTAGCACAGGTAGACGCTTGGGCTGCTTGTGGACGACACGAGACCGTTTCCTCCCTCATTCGGACCATTGGCTACAGTTTTCGTTATATGTATTCCTCCGCGAGTTTCAAGCACTTCCCCCCCGAGAAACCTCGGAGTGGAAACTCGGCCCCGAAGCGCGCACATTCGCACAGTAGGTCAGGCTTTCCAGCCTGACGACGCTGCGGCATCCGTCATACCGTTTTTCCCATAGGCTTCGCTCTGAAGCGACTTCGTCGCAGCCTGGCGGCTTCACGTTTCCATCCCTTCGTCGTTAGGGCGCATCGGAAGTAGGCGCCCATTTTGACCGTGTCGGCGTGCCGAGTTACCTTGGCGAGTGTTTGCTCATTTCTGTGGTTGCGACAAGCAAGTGGCTTCGGCGACAATCGCCATCGTGGCGAGCGGCGGCCTCTGTTTTATGCGTCAAGCGGCACGGATTGGCCGGCAGATCACCCGTAGGTCAGGCTTTCCAGCCTGACCAGGTTGGGCCCAGAGCTTTCCAGCCTGACCACGCTGCGGCATCCATCTGCCTATCGAAAAACGCGCGACTTCCCGGCAAGCGTGGCTGTGCCAGCTCGGTAACCGCACGTTGGACGAGCCGGTCGGAGCGGTATCGTCGCGGCGACACCGACCACGTCTGGCGGTGAAGTTGCGAGGCGCCGCGGCGCTGCCGCACCAGATACATCATCTGGGAGGCCGTCTCGGTCATGCCGCCGAGGAAAGCG
>Ga0256839_1000769_pt1 | contig 41050 bp, 34 predicted proteins | sample 354166metaG_FD_185968 | JGI IMG/M metagenome (GOLD analysis project Ga0256839, IMG submission 185968) | Hydrothermal vent microbial communities from Mid Atlantic Ridge, Atlantic Ocean - 354-166 | ecosystem: Environmental > Aquatic > Marine > Hydrothermal vents | place: Atlantic Ocean: Mid...
CTACAAACACCTTTCGCCCATTGTAAAAGAAGTTGCCGAAAAACATGGCATTCCTTACCACCAACACAAAACATTTTTAGGGGCATTAATTAGTCATTTTACAATGCTTAATCAATTAGGAACCGGGGCTTACGACAAAAAAATGGCTGCTGCTTAGGAATTGTAAAGAAATAACTCATCGTTTTGACTTTTTCTCTTTCCCTTTCTCATCGTTAAAATTTTAAACCGTAGCTACGGCTACGCTTGAAAATTTTGCCTCGATAAAGAAAAAAATAAATGCGTCAATTTCAACGACTTATTTCTTTACAGTTCCTTAGTACCTAAATTGAGCAATTCATTAAAGCGATAAATAAGCACTCATTAGCCCCTGTCCATAAAGTAAATGTTTTCAGAAATAACAAATGACACTATTTAAATAACAAATAAATTTCAAAATACAATCATCTAAACACCAAACACTTGCATGGTTTGAAGTTTTTGTTATTGAGATTTATTTGTTATTTGATTTTTGTTTATTGGAATTTATAGACCAACACTAGTTAGCCCCTATGTTTATGGCTTAGTTCATCGAAAACTTAAATTGAAACGTAGGAAACCACCCTTCGACTGAACGCCCCAAATTTAACGACATATAAATAACTTTGGCAGGGGCTACCCAAACACCCGCCCCATAACCATGATGCCAAGCATTAGATTTTTCACCTTCTGTGGCAACAATTCCGGCATCGTAAAAAAAGTTAATCCCTATTTGTGTAGGCAAAATATAGGCCCTTACATTTAGTAGTTTTACAATAAGGTTTGCATTATTATAAATAACCCTATCGCCACCAAACCTGTATTGCCTAAATCCTCTAAGTTGGTTATGGCTACCTAAGTATTTGGCCTGATAAAACTCGTAATTGCCAAATACCTGCGCAAAACCTGTTCTGTTTGATAGAGTTACCCGAGAAGGCATTTTAAAACTATAATAAAAAGTAAAGTCGGACGAGACATTGCCAAAAGAGCCTGCACCATCTGAAATTCCAATATTATAGCCAAATTCTGATACCCATTTTATACCTTTTTCTGTAAGAATTTCTCTATTTCTGGTATCAATCTGTAAAGCACCTGTAAAACCCGTCCATGCTTTTCGCTTAAAAACAGTGGCAGAATCCAATCCATTTTCAGAAAAATTAGTTATAAATCTTTCGGCAGTGGGTTCAACTTTAATTACCTGAGAAGAGGAACCTGCTAAAAATGTAAACTGCTCGCCCAAGTTAAATTTAAAATGGGCATCTAATCTTATTTCTTCAAAACGAACTCTGTAATAGTTGATATTTATAGTTTGGTTGTATGTAGTTTGGTTTCCTAATCCAAAATAATTAGAAACAAAATTGGGCGACCTAATTTCGGCTTTTAAAATAATGTCTGCCTTTTTAATAACATCAATATATTCGCCTTCGTACATAAAATTATAAGAAGAGGTGGCAATGGCATGAGTTAATCCAATTTTATGGCTCGATTTATACGGGTTTTTTCTAAAGCCCCGAATTTTTAAATTAATGCCTGCTCCTAAAAAAAGACCATCGTCTCTATTAAACTTAACCCCAATTAGCGGGCCTAAGTAATTATAATTAAAAGACTTTCTATTATATACATTTACCTGAGGTTTATGCGAAAAATTATTTTTTGTTTCTCTGCCTTTATTAACACTATTGTTTTCATTTTTTAAATCGTAAATTAACCATGTTTTTTGCAACAATTTTACATTTGAGCTATCGGTAAAGCTATCGCTGCCTGCCCCGCCAATGGCTCTTATTTTAGGACCGCTTGCTACGTTTCCTGTAATTTTAAAAACATCGTTGCCATCTAACCCATATACGTGTATTTCTTTGGTTTCGGAGGCAATAAAATTTCTGTGGTAAAGCAGTTTACTATACCTACCCTTGCTATTTATTTTAAACATTTTAACCGAGGTGGTGTCATTGTTTTTTCTAATTATTTCAAAATATTCTTTTTTATTACTGCCAACAACATCTACTTGCTTGGCCAATGCCTTGTAATAGGTTAAGGCATAATCCTCCATTTTATCTCTTCGTAACTTTAGGTTGGCAATAATTTTATCGCCATGGTGTTGATAAACATTTTTTGGCCACTGAGCAATGGCATTTTCGATAATTTCATCGGTAAGTTGAGAGCGCATTTTTTTACTAATTTCCATCCAATCCTCTCGCGCTAGTGCTGTTAAAAACGAACGATCAAAATATTTGGCAGCAAAGCTCCACAACCCGGGTACATTTTTTATTTCGCCCCCAAAACCTTGTAATGCTGGCACTGCCCAATTTGCACCTATCATTGAAGGTATTAATCCTTCGTTTACGTAAAAAACCTGATCTCTGTCTCTAGGTATGGGCTCAAAATATTTTCCTTTGCCTTTATTAGCAAACTGAGCCCATCGCCACTGGTCATCGTGCCTGTCCCAATCTCCTAAAAAGGTATCAAAAAGCCGTGCTTTTAACACCATGTGTTGGTTCACTTTGTTATCATTATCTTTATAAAGCTTAGCCAGCATATCAGGTGTATTTATTATTTTTTTAGCATAACCAAAATAAGGTGCATCCGATTGATTTTTAGCAGGTCGCTCTTCAAATAGTGCAAGTTTATTTTTAAATTCTTCGCGATAGAGGCCAAGCCGGGGGTCATCGGGTATAAACACCAATGCCGGATTTGTATGATATACGCCAACTGCATCGGCTAGCGGAGGCACTACAAAGGCGGCATACGGATTGCTTCCGGTAATGCCTTCTTGTACTATTTTTTTTACAAAATTGCTTTTAAACTGAGTAGGGATTAGTTTAGAAGCGTCTTTCTCTAATAATCGAATCACGTATTGCTTGCCATCAGGGGCTTCTAATCGAAGCGATTTTGTTTGGTTTCCTCCTCCTCTTTTCAAAATTTTAAGGCCTCCCTTTTCATTGCCAATATCAAATACAGGAGCTTTAACTTTTTGAGACCATTCGGGTCGGTATCCTTTCCCAAAAATAAAATATCGCATATTGCTGCCTTCAAACACTTGGGTTACATTCGCTATCTGTTCTCCTGCCAAAACATCAACCTGAATAGAGTCATCTGGATGATATTCTTTATAAAAAGGGGTATCGGAAATTTGCATTTCAAACACAGTTGGGTTTGCCGTATTTGGTGATTCAAATGTTAGCCAAACCTCTCCGTTGGCATAATAATCGAGGTAGCCATAACCGTGATAATTACCTGCAAATACCGATGGTTTTTTTTGCTTTACTGTGGTGTTTTGTTTTGAGCCTGCCCCACTTACAATATAGTTTACTCCATCTTTAGCTAAATATTGTAAGGCATGTTCATGCCCTGCTATATGTACCAAATTTTTATGGGTAACAAGCAGTTCGTTAATGGTTTTAACCATTGCTTTATGCTGTAGGTTGGCTTGGTCTTGTAAACTACCAATCATCTGCCTGTATAATGGAAAAATGGAGCCAATAATTGGCAAGGGCACCCAAAGGGCTGGATTTAGCTTGGTAAGAGGAAAAAGGTGGTCTTTGCCCGTTACAACACCGCCATGCATACCTTTGGTGTAAATAGGGTGATGGCTGGCTACAATTACTTTTTTGTGTATATTACGTTGCAATATATCTCGTAATTGAAGAAATGTTTCTTCTGGTGTTTTAGCTCCGCAGGAAGATGCCCTGCCTGGTTTTTCCCCTTTTTGCAAAAAGTATTGTGTATCTAATATTATTAAAGTAATGTTGCTATCAAGCGGTATTTCAACAGGGCCGGGACAGCCTTCATTTGGAAAAAAAACATTCGCAGAATCAAGTGCATTTTCAATATAATGCTCCTGTTCTTTTATTCTTTGCCACCCGTCATTTTTTCCGTTGTTCCAATCATGGTTTCCTGGTATGAAAAATATATTGCCTTTAAAATTTTTTACTGTATTAATTTGAGCGTCTATAATTGCCTGTGCTTCGCCTCGTAATTTGCTGCCTTTTAAAGGCATCCCATCATCATATATATTGTCTCCTAAAAAAATAACACCTGCATTCTTTTCTTCGCTGATAAGCTTTTGTTTAAGCAAGTTAAGCACAGGCTTGCTGCCAGAACTACCCGCATCTCCAATTAAGTATAGCCTGTATTTTGGGGTTTCGGAGGGTTTAGTTTGGGCAACTAAAACAATAGCACTAAACAGCATATAAAAGGCAAGAAGGTATCGCATATTATCTTCTTTTAAAACGATATAAGTTAGCCTTGTCTTTTTTACCTTCATTACTAATAAATAAATCGCCATTGGGCGAAAAACAAATGCCTTCGGGCTGTGCATATATGCTAGAGGGTAACTTTTGCACGGCTTTAATAGTATAGTTAGAATTTAACACGACAATAAGCTTGCCCACAGAGGACAGGATATATACATCGTTTGTAAGCGGATCGACTGCAATAGCAGAAGGCTTAAATTTTTCGATAGCTTCAAATTTTTGAATGTCAGATTTTTTTATAGTTACAAGAGGTGTTTCCGAAAAATAATAATCCGAAATTTTTAATGAAAAAATAGATTTTCCTTTAAACGCTGCTTCTAAAATGCTGCCACTTTCTTTACATGCAATGAGTAATTGATGATTTTTAGCATCGTAGCCAAGCCCCTCTGCATCATTTTTCCAGCTTAACAGGGTATTTAGTTGCTGTATGTTTTTAGGGTTGCTTCTATCAAAATAATAAATTTTACCACTGCTTAACAATGCATATAAGCAAGTCCCTACCATTTCAACTCCCTCAAAATCACCGGGAAACGAAAATTTTATTTTTTCTTCAATTTTACCAGTAGTTGCATTTAATACATAAATAATACCTGCTTCATCTTGTATTGCACCCACCTGATTATTACCAAGCCAAGTTAGCCCAGAAATTTCTTTTAATTCTTTAGAAAGCTTTATTTTTAGCGTGGGTTTAGAAAAATTAAAGGGAACTGTTCGGTTATCTATATTATTTAAATTAAACAAGATAGAGTAGCTAAAAATGTATATAATTTGCAACATAAACAATTAAAAAATTAACAAGTTAAATATACGCAAATAGCAACTAAACAGCCTTATAAAAAACGATTCAAATATAAAAATGGAAAATAAGAATGTAAATAAATACAGAGAGTTTGCTGAAAATATTTTAATAAATGATATTAAAGCCAGTTTTGTGTATCATACCGTAGAACACACAAGGTTGGTAGTAAAAGCATTTGAAGAAATTGGCAATGCCATGAACTTTTCTGACAGAGAACTAGAGTTAGGGATAATTGCTGCTTGGTTTCATGATACGGGCTATTCAAAAAAATATATAATGCATGAGCTTGAAAGTGTGCGCATTTTTGATAACGTTAGAATTAAAGAGGACTTTACGGCAGAGGAAGTGTCGGTAATTCATAAATTGATATTAAGCACTAAAATGCCTCAGAAGCCCTTAACTGCTATTGAAGAAGCTCTTTGCGATGCTGATTTGCACCATTTAGGAACAGACTCTTTTTTCGACTTATCTAAGTTATTAAGAAAAGAGATGGTATCTGCGTTTGGGAGCGATATTAGCAAAGAAAAATGGAATAGGGATTCGTATTTTTTTATACGAGACCACGCCTATTTTACACCTTATGCCAAAGAGAAATATGGTGCAAAACAAAAAGAAAATACAACGCTGGTTAGGAGCAAGATTAAAGAATTTGCTGCTCAGGATAAAATAGTAAAAAGCTTAGAATCTAAGCTGGAGAAAGTAAACGAGAAACTGGACAAAAAGCCAACCAGAGGCGTAGAAACAATGTTTAGGATTACCTCTCGAAATCATTTGCAGCTAAGCAGCATGGCCGATAGCAAGGCTAATATTATGATTTCTATAAATACCATATTAATTTCTATTTTAATTTCGGGCTATGCTGGCCGAATGGCAGAATACCCCGAATTTGTTTTGCCTGTAATTACACTGGTACTAGTTAGTTTAGCTACCATTGTTTTGTCTGTTTTAGCTACTCGCCCATCGGTTAGCAAGGGCAAATTTTCTAAACAAGACATTATTGACAAAAAAACTAATTTGCTTTTTTTTGGCAATTTTCATGGTATGAACATAGAGGATTATGAATGGGGAGTTGCCGAAATGTTAAAAGATTCAGATTATTTATATAGCAGCCTTACCAGAGATATATTTTTCTTAGGCAAGGTGTTAGGAAGAAAATACAAGATTTTGCGCTTAGCTTATACCACTTTTATGGTTGGCTTTGTTATAAGTGTATTAATGTTATTGGCAACTATTTATTGGGAGGCTCCTCTCCTGTTTTAGCGGTTTTTTTTATAAACAAAATACCCAATATTGCCTATAAGCAAGCCAATAACCACTGCGTTGGGTACTTTTAATACAGCCAAACCAGCTATAAAAAATGCCATTAATACACCGTAAACTAATTGTTGTTTAGTTTTTACAGGAGATGTTTTGGGTTCTATAATGAGTCCACTCCGAAAACAGGTAATTTTCACAAAAAGAGTTGTTTTGGATGAAGTTTTATTTTTCAAGATTCGGTAATGCCTTGCTCTGCCATAGCGGCTACGCGAAGACGATGCCTGAGTACCAACGGATTGAAAAAGGTGAAAAGATGCCCATCCGCCAGCAACATGGCTTTATACCCTTTAACATTGTTTGCAAATTGATGGTAATTACTGTTTAAATGAAGTATCACATCAATTGTTTTTTTAGATACATCAATACCCAAAGCTTCTTTAAATTTCATAACTTTAAATGTTTAATTAAAATAAATGTTGCTTTTAACTAAGACCTTTACAAGCCCTTGTGGCTAAGATTCTAAATGGTTCTTGGCAACAATTAAAAGAGTGGGGACTGATACTGGCGATAGGTCATTAACCTGGCTGGCAGGAAAGTTCACCCCATTCTTTTTTTTATAAAGTTATCCACATTTATCCACAAGTTATGAGTCTCCCCCTTTGGAAACCCCCTCATAAAAGTCCTATAGTAACTATAATAAGTTATATGTTATAAGTTATATGTTACCATACATACAAATGAACAGATTTAATAAAAAACAAGAATATTCTGCAAAGGAAATTTTAAATCAACTGGATAAATGTGCAGAGGATTATACATTTCCAATGCTTGATAATGGATATATTTATCTTGTGACATCAAAACTGACTGCCTACAGAGATGAAAAAAGATGGGTAATTATAATTGAGGTTGTTGGATATAATTACAAAGGAAGAGGGCATAACGGAATAAATAATTGTCTACACATCTTCGGAAATTGCATTGACTTTGAGCCAGGAACAGACAATAATAATTTTCTTTACCCAACTGACAATAGTTCTGACGAACCAACTTTTGTTGAAGAAATTCTAAATTCAAAGATCAAAACAATGATTTTACGTAAAAAAGAAATCACAATTAATCATAACCGTGAATTTTATGCTGAAAAGGGAATTGAATTTGAGGAAGAAGATAAAATTTTCATTTGGGAATTTTTAAGAGGTTTAGTTCCTGAATATGAAAACGATTTCTTCGCAACTGAAACGGAAATTAGAGAACGAATACCAAAAGACTTAACTAAGTTTTTAGAATTAAAAGAATGGAATCATCCAGACTGTGCTGATTCAGAACTTCCTAGTAAAAATGAAACATTTAAACTAATTGCAAAGGCATTAGAAACTGGGATAACTGAATTATATAAACCAACGAAAGAGCCAAATAATCACTGGAAAAACTGGCCATATGGCGGGACGGCATAAGAAATACGTATGGTAACAATCTGTATAGTTAATGGCTATATTGTGCTAAATTTGAAGTTCAGTTCTTTTAATTAAGTTCTGTGGTAAACTGAAAGTTTCGGCTCTTTAAAACGCCACTAACCATACAGTAATCGTTAAAAGCTAATGTAACCGATGATAAGGACGAAGGCTTCTATACCGAAGGTGGTGGTTGCGATGGCAACCATGTAAAAAAAACAGGCATCCAAAGGAGAAATTGAGTCTGGTATTACTAAAGATGAGAAGTCTTTCTGCCATACCTTTGGGGTAAACATTTACCCGAATGATTGGGCTCGGGTTTAAATAAATTACATTTATTCAACTGAAGATCCGAAAGAAATTAAAAATGACACTTTAATGATTCAGCTTCAAATTAAATTTTAAACATTAAAAACATGAAAAAAATAAGGATAGCAATTGTATTCATCTTATCGATAGTACTTACCATTGATTTAGTTAGTGCCCAAGATGCAATATCAGCTAAAGAATTACAGAACTATTTAAACCAAGATAATACCATCTTGGTTTCCGTACAAAAGGCAGCCGATTATAATAAAGTACATATTACGGGGTCGGTTCATTTAGATCATAGCTTATTGTATAATGATAAAACAATGTTATTGCCAGCTCCTCAGGTTGCTCGAATACTAGGAGTGAATGGAATTGGTAACGATATGAAAATTGTTTTATACGATGGAGGTTCTTCTAAATACGCAGGAAGAATGTACTGGGTTCTTAAGTATATGGGATCAAATGATGTTAAAATACTTAACGGAGGCTTACCAGCTTGGAAAGCAGCTCGTAAACCTGTAACAAAATCGGTTATTAATGCCAAAGAAGCGACTTTTACACCTCATATTAATAAAGATTATTTAGCTACTATGAACACAGTTAAGGGAGCTATAAACAATAATAATTATGTAATTATTGATGCTCGTACTCCTGAAGAGTATAATGGCACCAATGAAACTTCCATTCGATTAGGGCATATTCCATCAGCTGTAAATATTAATTATGTAAATATGTTAAATGCAAAAGGTGAACTTAAATCGAATGATGAGTTAGCCAAAATATTTGCACATGCAGGAGCTACTAAAGATAAAACTATCATCGTTTATTGTAGAACAAGCGTGAGAGCAGGCATTGAGTTTTTTACACTTAAATCTGCCTTGGGTTATCCTGATGTAATGGTGTATGATGGTGCCTATAGCGAATGGCAATCGGATAGTGCAAATGAAGTTGCAAAATAAACGTATTGTTTAGCACCTTCATTATTTGGAGGTGCTTTTTAATGCAGGTCTTACATTAGTTAAAAATAGGCATCCTACATTCATCTGTAACTCTTCCCAATAAGTCCTTAAAATCATGATGAATTGATTGCTGCATCAATTTACTTTCTTGTTCGTGGCAGGTTAAACAAGCCCCAACGGTGAGTACCTTTTCTTGTTCGGAAACAGAGAATGCTCTAAAAGCTAAACGAGTAGATGATTTATACCCAGCTTCCTTTAAAAACCCTATCCAAGCATCAGAGGGCAATCCATCTTGAGGTAAGTTAGCATACTCAGGTTCAAAAGTCCAATGAGGTTGGATTCCAGTTATTACAAATGCCAATTTACCACGGCCATACCCTAATGCTACAGGATTATTATGGCACGATTTACAATCTCGCCCAACAGCCGAAGTAGTGTGTGGAGATGCAGGAGCAAATAATCGATAAAACGTAGTGTCACTTGGCTTTTTACCACCATACCCAGATTGGTCGAGTGTAAAAATCATACCCGGAACTGCTGGCTTTATTGCTCTTTTTCCATCCTTTTCATTAATAGCCAAGGTTGGAGGTCCTACCAAAAATTCACCTGCATACTCAATCCAAGAACCTTGTTTATATTGCCTCTTTAAAAGGTCGTACCCGTTCGCTTTAGAGTCGTAATCTACATGGCAACCGATACATTGTGACGCCCAAGCGGTGTGGCAAGAAGAGCAAGTTAAATCTTGATGCCCAAACTCACGAGCACAACTACTACTTAGCACTGTTAGGATATACTCTATGCCATCCTTCTTTCCAATAAGTGTAGCATTCCCAATAGTATTAATATATGTATTTAATAAAGGCACGTGCTGGTTGGCAGTTGCCAGCATTTGGGCGTGACTATACTTACGAGAAGCATAGATTCTTTTATTAATAGGGTCAAGCTCATCAACACTAATCTGGTTCGTATTTCGCCCATGGCAATCTTCGCAACTAATCTTTACTGCATCCTCCTCATGAGTGTATTGCTTCCCATCTCCCATTACATCAGCATACGTATGACAATCAATGCACAACAAACCTTTGGTATGATGCACATCTTCATTTATGTATTTAAATACACGGTCATCTTGCAAAGTTCTAAAGCCAGCCACACCAGCTATATCCTTTTTGTTTAGTAAAGTTTCGTGATACCCTTCATAATTAGTAGAAATACGACCAGATCGGCTATGGCAACCAAAGCAATGATTATTGGATATATTAAGATCGAGAGATGGATGAATTTTAGGTAAATCTCCCTTATCCGTTAAATAGCTTAAATGAGATTGCTTGCCCTCTATGCTATAATTTAAATGGCAAGCATTGCAGCCTCCACCACGTGTAAGCTCATCTACAGGCCCTGTATGCTCTTTTTCATAACCTAGATGACAACGAGCGCATAAATTACGCAAATGTTCATCAGCGGCACTATAACCAATTTCAGTTATTTCTTCAAAGCCATCAGGTGAATCTAGTTCTCCAAAAATATATTTATTAACCGATACAATTCCGTTATTGGTAGTCATTATTGATGATTGAATATTTTTAACCGCCTCAGCATGGCAAACGCCACAAGCCTGTTTCATATTAGAAGCATTACCCGGAATTAGCACCATGCCCTCATGAGCCTCAGCCTTGCTGGTTGATTGGCTATCGCCAAAATGGCAAGTGGCACACCCAATTTGTGAATGAACCTCTCCCATACCTATCACTTGAGTATGACAATTAACACATTCTCCTCCACTGGCAATATGCTCATTGGTTTGTTTCTCAATTTCAACAGAAGATGTATTATCTATAGTATGTAAATACTTGAAAAGTGCAAAAACCAGCGTAACTAAAAATGTAATAAATAATAGAAGTAAAAAAGGTTTTTTCAACACTTTATTATGCATTTAGTAAAATCATCAAAATAAAAGATTAAAAATAGTCTTAAAATGTATTCTAGCCATATTAATCACAAGACAAATACCTTTTTTTATTCATTTTTTTTTCTGATAAAGGTCATAAAATCATCCCTATTTCTAATGTAATTTTGATTCGTAATCAGTTGGATATCAGCTAAATTCTAGTATATTAGTATTTTTTTAATTTATAAAATCCAAGGTTACCTCGCTAAAAAGAGAGATTAAATTTTTAACTAATAATCGATTATTCTCATGCGTACAAATCGAAGACAGTTTATTAAAATTTCAGCATTGGGAGTTGGAGGTTTAGCCGCAGTAGCCTCAACAACAAGTTTAGGTGGCTCACTCCTCGGCATTTTCGACTCAAGCGACCCAGGTCGTGACATTGATTTTAAGCGAACCGCAACCTATTGCGAAGTTTGCTTTTGGAAATGTGCCGCTTGGATCAATGTTGACAAAGAAGGAAACATTGTTAAAATAATTGGTAACGATGACGACCCACATTGCAACGGACGTTTATGCCCACGTGGCACCGGTGGTGTTGGCATGTACAACGATACTGACCGGCTAAAAACTCCCTTAATTAGAGTAAAAGGAGTAAATGGAGCTGAAGACAGTTTTAGAGAGGCAAGTTGGAAAGAAGCACTCGATTTAATTGCTTCTAAAATGAAGGATATCAAGCAAAAATATGGAGCAGAAAGCTTTGCTTTATTAAAGCATGGTTCTTCAGGTTCACATTTCGAACATTTATTTAAAGCCTATGGCTCCGATACTATTGGCGAACCTGCGTATGCACAGTGCCGTGGACCAAGAGAGCAAGGATTCAGTTCAACATTTGGTAGTTGGGTAGGCTCGCCTGAACCAACCGATATTAGAGATACTAAATGCTTGGTATTAATAGGTTCGCATATTGGCGAAAACATGCATAATACGCAAGTGCAAGAACTTGCCGAAGCTATCGATAAAGATGTTACCATAATTACAGTTGATCCTCGACTATCTACGGTTGCAAGTAAATCGCAACATTGGTTAGCCATTAAGCCATCAACTGATATTGCTTTACTACTAGCTTGGATGCACGTAATTATTTACGATGAGCTATATGACGAGAAATATATCAAAAAATACACTTACGGTTTTGATGAGCTTAAAGAACACGTTAAAAATTACACACCAGAATGGGCCTATGGTATTACTACCATCGAACCAAGTGTAATTCGTAAAACAGCTCGCAAAATGGCTGATGCAGCTCCTGCTGTAATTATTCACCCTGGCCGCCATGTAACTTGGTATGGTGATGATACTCAAAGAGAAAGAGCCATGGCCATCTTAAATGGCTTATTAGGTTCCTGGGGTAAACGAGGAGGTTTTTACCTTAAAGAAAAAGTTAAGATACCAAAATACCCACACCCAGCATATCCACACCCTAAGTGGGGTTGGGAAGAAATTGGAGAAGAATACCCATTAGCTCAAATGGGATTAACCAACGAAATTATAAGGGCTTCTATTCCTGAAGAAAATACCAAACATAAAGTAAAAGCTTGGTTTGTAAGTGGAACAAACCTACCTAAGAGTATCCCTGATACTAAAAACTTAGAAAAAGCACTAGACTCCATCGAATTTTTAGCAGTTTGTGATACCATGCCAATGGATGTTACAGGTTATGCTGATGTGGTTTTACCTGAATGCACCTACCTTGAACGATATGATAAATTAAGGTCTGCGACTAATAGGGAACCTTCAATCGCATTAAGAGCACCTGCAATAAAACCTAAGTATAACTCCAAACCTTCGTGGTGGATGGCCAAAAAATTAGGGGAACGATTGGGGCTTGAGGCTTACTTCGAATATAAAGATTATTCAGAAGTAATCGATTGGCAATTAAGGAAACTAGGTTCTTCATTAAAAGAAATGAAACGACTTGGTGTTAAAAAATTCAACCGAACTAGTGGCCCTCTTTACATTGCCAATGGCGAAGATTACGAGTTTGCAACTAACACAGGCAAAGTGGAATTATATTCTACCGAGCTTGCCGAGCTTGGGTTTGACCCCATGCCTAAGTACACCGCTCACCCAGAGCCAGAGCAGAATTTTTACCGATTAATTTATGGTAGAGCTCCAATGCATACGTTTAGTAGAACTTCTAATAATCCTAATTTAAGTGCACTAAAAGATGAGAATAAAGTTTGGGTAAATCCTAAAGTAGCAAAACTCTGGAGCCTAAAAAATGACCAAGAAATCTATCTAAAAAATCAAGATGGAGTGGTAACGACCTTTCCTATCAAGGTTAGGATTACTGAGCGGATTAGGTGGGACTCTATTTATATGGTGCATGGTTTTGGAAATGCAAACAAAAAACTGTCGCGCTCTTATGGTAAAGGTGCCAACGACACTGAAATGATTACCAATGTAATGATTGACCCAATTATGGGCGGCACAGGAATGCGTGGAAATTTTGTCACATTTATTACCGATCTAAAATCAATTGTATCATGAGATATGCAATGGCGATAGACACAAAAAAATGTGTCGGATGTAGCGACTGTGTAGTCGCATGTCAAACAGAAAACAATGTACCCGAAGGGTTTTGTAGAGATTGGGTAACCGAATCTGTTTCTGGCACCTACCCACAGGTAGAAATAGAACTCCGCTCCGAACGATGTAATCATTGTGAAGATGCTCCCTGCGTACGGTGTTGCCCTACTGGCGCAAGCCAAATTGTAGATGGCGGAATTGTAATCGTAGAGCACGATGAGTGTATTGGTTGTGGTGCCTGTATAGAATCGTGTCCTTACGATGCCCGCTACGTACACCCTGAAGGCTATGTTGATAAGTGTACTTTTTGCTTACATAGAGTAACTGAAGGATTACAACCAGCTTGTGTATCGGTTTGCCCTACTAAGTGTATGTATTTTGGAGATATTGACGACCCTAACAGCGAAATATCGAATATGCTTAAAACTAGGAAGCAAAAAACACTTGCGCCTGAAGCAGGTACTAATCCTCATATTTTTTACCTAATCTAATAGTGTAATGAAAGAAGAAATATTCATCAGCGGACGAAACCTGCCTCATATAGATCCACACCTCGAATTGTGGCACTGGCCAATTTCACTCTATCTGTTTTTAGGTGGATTGGCAGCAGGAATTTTATTTTTTGCAGCACTTGTAGTTCTTTTTAGAAAAGAAGACAAATACATTGGGGCTGTAAAATATGCAACCATTATAGCTCCAATAGCCATTGGAGTTGGGCTTTTGGCTTTATTATACGATTTATCGCATGTTTGGTACGCTTGGAGGCTTTATGTAACCATACGACTAGAATCTCCCATGTCATGGGGTGCCTGGACCTTGATGCTAGTGATGCCAGTTTCTATGTTATGGACATTAAGTTATTTTAAAGAGTATTTCCCTAAATGGAACTGGGATTTCGGTTTCTTATCCTATTTTGATTGGATCATAGATTTTGTCATCTATCACAGAAGAGTTTTAGCTTGGATTTTAGTACCTTCTACTATCCTTTTGGGAATTTATACAGGCATTCTACTTTCAGCATTTAACGCAAGACCTCTTTGGAACAACTCCATTCTAGGGCCACTGTTCTTAACTTCAGGTCTATCTACAGGAGCAGCGACCATTATACTAATGTCTAAGTCTCATGCAGAACGTAGGATGTTTAGTATGATTGATTTGGTATTGATTGGAATAGAACTATTCTTAATCATACATATGCTCATGGGTATGCTTGCTGGTTCGCAAGTGCAACACGAAGCTTCTCTCCTATTATTAGGCGGTGAATTCACAGTGTCCTTTTGGGTTTTTGTCATCATCCTTGGTTTAGCCTTTCCTGCCATACTCGAAATATTCGAATTAGTTGGCTTTAAAGTACCTGCCATAATACCTGCATTACTTGTATTACTCGGTGGAATAATGTTCAGGTTTATTATGGTAGAAGCAGGCCAGCTCACAAGGTATTTATATTGATAAAAGACTAAAATTAACATTATGGATTTTTGGAAAGAAAATAAAACACATATTTACTGGAACCCATATTTTGGGGGGTTTATGCTAGGCTTACTGTTGATAGCAACATTTTACATTACAGGCCGTGGATTAGGCGCAACTGGGGGAACTAAAAGTGCCGTAATTACTACGGTTGATAAAGTAGCACCAGGTTATGCAAAAGAATCATCCTATTATTCTAAATATTACGATGAAGAGAAAAACCCAATGAATAATTGGTTGGTTTTTGAAACTATTGGAATGATAGCTGGTGCTTTTTTATCAGGTGCACTATCTGGTAGAGTAAAATTTAGAGTTCAGCATCCTCCACATATCTCTAGCAATAAGCGATTGATTTATGCTTCCATTGGTGGTTTGCTCTTTGGGTTTGGATCACAGTTTGCAAGAGGATGTACAAGTGGTGCTGCTTTAAGTGGTTCTGCCGTGCTCTCCTTGGGAGGGTTTATTACAATGGCTGGCATATTTGGCACGGCCTATATAGTAGCCTATTTTTTTAGAAAAATGTGGATTAATTAACAATAGAATTAGAAAATTATGGGACCTCTTACCTATTTTGGAGAAATTTCAACAGAATGGAATTATGTTATTGCCATATTCATTGGCATGGCGTTTGGATATATTATGGAAGCTTCAGGCTTCTCCTCCTCACGAAAACTAATAGGCGTGTTTTATGGCTACGATTTTGCCGTAATTCGCGTATTTATCACTGCAACATTGGTAGCCATCATTGGCTTACTCTATATGGGCTACTTTGGGTGGATAGATTATTCTGTACTATTCGTACACCCAACCTTTATATTTTCAGCTACTATTGGAGGTATAATCATGGGATTTGGCTTTATTATTGGCGGTTTTTGTCCTGGCACAAGCCTCTGTGCTTTGGCCATTGGCAAACTAGATGGTTGGGTATTTACCATCGCATTATTTATTGGTATATTTATTTACTCACTCGTATTTCCTCTTATAAAGCCCTACTACAACATGGGCGACATGGGGCATATCACCATTTCAGAATATCTAAACATGTCAAATGCTTGGTTTACATTCTGGTTTGCAATTATCGCAGTAGCCATTTTCTATGTTACTTCAGTAATTAGAAAAAAAGTAAAAGAAGTAAGGTATTAAACATAATTAAAGATGTCAAAAAGATATATTTTACTCGCAGTTGTTTTTATCGGTTCAGCTTTTGGACTAGTTGTATTGCCCGATAAACACGATACAAAGCAAATTCCAGCAGAGAAATTCTTAATAGAAATTTATAACCCTGCTCGATTTTTATCTACCCACCAAATAGCTAAAAGGCTTATTGAACGAGACCCTAGTATATTTTTAGTAGATGTTAGAACTCCTAGTGAGTTTGAAGAATACTCGATTCCTGGAGCTTTTAACATCCCATTAGAGCATATTTTGGATGAAGAATGGGTTGATTACTTAAGCCAAGATGGAGTAGATGTGGTTTTATACTCTAATGGAAATATTTATGCTGATCAGGCATGGATGCTGATTGCCCAACAAGGAATCAAAAACCTGTACATTATGAAAGGTGGTGTCAACCAATGGTTTTCAACCATTATTCAACCTGTTGAACCTCCCGAAACGGCCTCCTCAGAAGCATTTGATTTGTATGCTTTTGAAAAAGCAGCATCTATCTACTTTGGAGGTTCTTTTGCTAATATAGAAAGCGCCACAACAACGCCTATTAAAAAAACAGTAGTTGTACGCAAAAAGAAAAAGAAAGCTGCCGAGGGTGGTTGTTAATTATTTAAGCCATTTAACTGAAAAATAATGGAAGAATTAAAAAGAACGAGACGAATTACTATTGGAGTGATTGTATTCCTGGCAGTTATAATTATTGGTGCAAACACCATTAAAAAGCAAAAAAATATCTATAAATATTTACCTCAGCAAATGATTGAAGAGTTAATACTCGTCTATCAAGTAACGCCTGAAGAAGCCGTTGATTTATTAAAAGACACTGTTTCAACCGTATTTGTTGATTTACGTAGCATTTATGATTATGAAAAAGGAAAGCTTGACAATGCCATTAACATTCCTATTCCCATGCTTTTAGACGATGATAATAAAAAACTCTTTGACACATGGAAAAAGGATTCTGTAAAAGTAGTTTTTTATGGCAATGACCAATTGCAAGCAAATGCCCCTTGGATGATGATGTACCAATTAGGGTACACCAATACAGTAACACTCATGGGAGGCAAAGAATACATGGATTTACAAATGGCAGGGTTATTAAGCGAAAACTCTACGTATGAAACCGAAAAACCTGCGGTAGATTATAAAGCCATTTTGGCAAAAGGTGGAAACAACTCAAAAACTGTAACTACAGTTGCCCCAAAAAAAACGGTAGTTGTACGCAAAAAGAAGAAGAAAGCTGCCGAAGGTGGTTGCTAAGGAAAAGTGTGCTCCATTCTATTGCTCGATTATAAGAAACCCCAAAAGGGCTGTGTAGCACTGCCTTTCTCCCTTAGCCTCTCTCCAAAAGGGTTCTATACCCAATCATCAGAGTCTACGCCAGTCAGTCAATTACTCATTAACACTGTCTCTGCTCTTACTGCACATATTGCTTCCTTCTCAAAAATTCTTCTATCAAAGTTTTTAAGGTGTCTCACAACAACTTCGTTTAGCTTAAGCTTATCCCCCACAACTCAGGCTATAAAGTTAAGAAGTTCCCTTCTTAACCTTCTGTTTATACAAAAAATACCCAATATTGCCTATAAGCAAGCCAATAACCACTGCGTTGGGTACTTTTAATGCAGCCAAACCAGCTATAAAAAATGCCATTAATACACCGTAAACTAATTGCTGTTTAGTTTTTACAGGAGATGTTTTGGGTTCTATAATTACAGCAGCACCTACAAACATGGTACTAATAATGTAGGAGAAAACATCCACTCCATACGCATTTGTAAAAAAGCCCAAAATTAATGAAACAGCAGTATAACTTAGAGCCAACGGGTGCTTTTTAACCCGTGCAACATTAAAAACTAGGGCCAATGTAATTGGCAACAACGAAAGAGGCACCTGCATACCAAACATAGGAAACCGTATATCAATACCTGTAAAATCCATAGGGGGTACACCTAAAAACGGCACAAAAAGCGAGAGTAATGTAATAACGCCAATGGTAAATACAACCGGATTGAAAATATTTTTATGCTTATACTTAACAAAGAATTTAGCCACGTATAAAAGCAAAATTACCAGCACACCTCTTACAGGTTCAGGGTCTGCATGAGATAGCATTAAGATGATTAAAAAAGTGCTGATAAGAGAATGTAGATATTTTTTATTTTTATCAAATAGTGTTCTAAAAATTAGATGTAATATGGAAGATATAATAATGAGCCCAACGCCCAGTTTGGTAAAATGAAGTCCTTCATCAAATCCATTGGTTATAAATACATTAACTATTTTTAGTACTGTTAAAATGATTAAAAATACTAAAAAATGATGATAAGCTGTTAGGCTTTTAAATAGGTTTTTAATTTTACTCATGTTAATTATTAGGTTAATTTTAATGTTATTTTAAACAAACAGAACCCTTTGTAAAACGTTGGTTTTAGCACCAATTAATTATACAAAGGGTTCAGGTTTTATTATTATCTATTATAATTTTGGCCACATTTTTCTTTATCACCATTTATAATGCTGTCAAATTGCTCTTGTGTAATAAACTGAGGGGTATAAGTTACACCCAAATCGTTTAATCTGGAGATAAATGCCCGCATATGATTGCGAGAGCCACAGTTAAGAAATTCATACACTTTAATAATGTCCTCGTTGGTGGTTTCAGTAATAAACAGTTCCAAATCTCTAATGTCAACGTCTTCAATGGTGGCTCCAACTATAAGTGCCTCCACTTCCGAAATACTGCCTTGAGCCATTAAATCATCGTATAATTGCTGAAGGATCTGATTTGAAAACTTTCCTGTTTCATCCAACGAAGGGTCTTCAATATTATAGGTATTTAATAGTTTTAACACCTCATCCATATGGCGTTGTTCACTGTTTGAAATGTTATTAAATACCTGATTATCGTACATTGCAAATAAAGAAATATACACATCACGTGCTAGTTTCTCCTCTTCGCGCATAAACTTTAGCCCGTCAATGTCAGTGGTGTTAATTTCTACAACATTTGTTATTACCTCTGTTGTATCAACCCCTACAGGCTCAACCGTCTCACTATCGCATCCGCTTGCTGTTAATAATGTAACAAACCCTAAAAAAATAATTCTAAAAAATTTCATGATTAAAAAAATTAAAGTTAAAAAAATAGTTAATTATTGTTTAGACTTATTTATTTGGCAAAGGTTTAACCGCATTATTCACTGCATTCATAGTATAATGTTCCCAAATTTCAACTTGTTAGATTTCTTTTTTTAACAAATTTTTCACCTCAAATTTGGGTGTAGCTTACGATTATCTTCGTGCATCTGCTTCGTTGTAAAACCCTCGAAATATGAAGATATATCTTCGTGTTTTAACGCCTTGCATCTACACAAAGCTAATCGCATGAATAATGCGGTTTAACATTTAGCTTAAAATAATTTTGCCAACGATAAACCCAGCCCAACATTCTCAATTCCCAAATTAGGTTCTTTAAGCCCTGCATTCGATATATGACGAATGCCTACAGTAAAGCCTAATTGCAAATTTTTAATTCTCTTTTTATAGGCAATATTAAAATGGTCTGAAAATATAAATCCAGAAGCTTGCCGCTCGATAGCAGCCGTTATATAATGTGGCCCTGTGCCTATATTGGCACTTAAAATTGAGTTCTCTCCTACCTGAAATCCAAAGGAAAAAATAAAGTTTAGTCCAAATTCATACTCCATACCATTTTGGTAAGGCACAAATCCAACTTGCGGAGCTAGGTCAAGTGCTATATTAAACCTACCTTTTGTTTGGTAAAGCGGCAGGTGTACTGCCCCTCCCATTAGTAGAGGTTGATATGTAGTACTCTCTTGCAATGTATAAAGCGGAAACCCTGTAGAAATAAACCCGCCTACCGATTTTTGATTAATAAATTTAGGTACTGTTTGTGCAACGGCACCTAAGTTTAGCAGTAATACTAAAAAAAATAGTATGGTATTAACCCTGTGCATTAAAGTATATAAAGCTTTTTTTAAATTTACCATTTACATGTAAATTACCCTTACCTCAATGGTTAAATCAGTTATTAACTCAAAACTTGCTTTTTTAAAATTAGGTCTGTTGGTTGGCCCTAATGACTGATAATTAGAGAACCCAAGTCCTTCTTTCGGCAGAATAAATCCTTTGTCAATTTTTCCATTCTTATTTTCATCGTGTAATATATTTATTACATAAGTTCCTTTGGGCAGGTTATTAAATGTTATCACAGCCGAACCATCACTAATGCTTGCTGTTTCCATTTTATAGTATTTTTTGTAATGTTGGTCAGGTATAGACCCATCCTTATTATATAAAGCAAATTGCACTACTCCTTCTGAGTTTTGCAGTTTATTTACCTTAACAGTAAGAGAAAATGTTTCATCTGTTTTATGGGTGAATGATGATAACAAAACCACCCCTATAATCATAGTTACCTTTTTAATTAGATTTTTCATCTGTTTATTTTTATTGAATGTCATATTTTTTGTGTGATAATTTTAGTTCTCCTGCTTGTTCTAGTTTTGGTAATATTATTTGCTTCTTTTTTTGAAAACGCTGCATTCGCCTTAAAATTTTATCCAGGGTTTTTACTGCCTTTTTAATATAAGTTCCTTTATTAAGCATTACACATTCTGTTCTTTGCGCTTGTGCGGCATCTGTTATTTCAGAACGGGTTGGCACACCTTTTCTGGCCAAATTATCTAATACCTGAGTTGCCCAAACAGCCGGTATGTAAGCCGCTTCGCTTACCCGCATAATTTCTTCTTGAATGGTTGCAAAGTTTTTCCAACCCGTTTCAATGGCCAAATCTCCCCTAGCAATCATTACCCCTATTGGGTAGGTTTGCATGGCTGTTAATAGTATTTCTGGTAGATTTCTAAACCCTTTTTGAGTTTCTATTTTTAGAATTAGTCCGAGGTTCGCCTCATACTTGCCTATTTCTTCTAAGTAGGTTTCCACATCACTACGTTGGTTTACAAACGAGAGGTTTACGGCATCTGCATTTTGAGCAACAAACTCAAGGTCAAGCTTATCCTTTTCGGTTAAACCACTTATTTTTAAATCACTTTCAGGAAAATTGATACCTTTATCTGCTTTAAGTTTGCTTCCTGTATTTTTTGCATAGGTTACTCTTAACATTAACCTTTCTGCATTAACTTCTTCAATAATGGCTTCAATTTTACCATCATTCAGAAAAACAGGTTCCCCTGCTTTTACATCTTCAAAAATTGCTGGTAAGGTGCACGAAATATGTGCTTTTTTAATGAGCGCACCATTCTCCTCATAAGTAGCTGGTTCTCCTAATGCAGCCTCCTTGTGCAACTCAAAAATATCATTAATATGTAATGTTATAAACTGTTCTGTAGGCAATAGTTCTCCCACTAATATTTTTTCACTCCCATCAGCTTTCTTTTTACCAAGCCTTAATTCAGTACCTGTAGAAATGTAAGCTGAATCTGAGCATACGCCCCATCGCCCCTTTTTCTCACGTTTTTTAATATCAATTTTACAATTCTTACCACGCGAATCTTTAAATCTAATGATATTACCTCTTTTAATTTTATCCATTAACTCCTCACTAACCGGAATAGTAACATCCGCAGAGTCGTTTGGAGGAAGGATATCAGGAGGGGCAATCCAAACCTTAGCAGGTTTAATTACTTTACCTTCTACATCTTTTGAAGGCTGAATATGAACAACATTTGGGCCTGGTTTCATTGGCCCAGTTCGCAACTTGGGGCCGCCCAAATCCATCATTATTTTGCACTTCTTTTTTAGAGCCCCATTTGCACGCTTAATATTGGTTATCATTTTTTTCCAAACCTCTGGGCTATCGTGAGCACAATTAATTCTGGCGCTGTTCATACCTAATTTTACAAGCTGATTAACCAAGGTGTAATCCTCAGAGGCAGTAGCAGGTAATGTTACCATTATGCGTGTTTTCCTCTTTTTTGATTTATACCCAAATAGCTTTTTTGTATTTTTATTTAGCAGCTTATCGGCTTTTTGTATAGAAATTACGCCATTTATATTTTCTTCATTTTTAGTATCCATAAACAGGTTAATAATTACCTGTATTGATAAAAGGCTTTTCATAACATGCCCTTCTATACCAGATAAATCAGGAAGCCCTAACTGTCGGAGTTTTTCTTGTAGAATATCAATATCAAAGCTTCTAAATGCCAAATAGTGTATTAGGTTGCGGGCACTATCGTAATAGTTAGAGTGTACATTAACAATACTTTTGGCATACTTTTGCTCCAGTGCATTTGCTTTAAAAACAATTTCTTCAAGCGTATCGTTCATGCGTATTAATTCTTCCTTATTCTTCATTACGTTCTTTTAATTGATAAAGCGAAATTGGTTTTTCACGCCCTTTTACGGCTACAGCCCCTAAAGCGATATACCTATCTTTAATTTGGGGGTCGAGTTGCAGGTACACTTCTTCTGAAATTAATAATTGCCCGTTAAATTTTTTGTTTAACTGCTCAATGCGCGAAGCCAAAATCACAACATTGCCTGTAATAGAATATTGTTTTCGGGCAATAGAGCCAATATTACCTGTAACCGCTTCGCCAAAATGGATGCCTATTCCTAACCGGGTTTTAGGAATAATACCTTTGTTTGTTTTTGCAGCTAAAGTTGTTACTATTTCTTGCGCAGCTAAAACGGCATGTTCGCTGCTGTTTCCCAGGGTCATAGGGGCTCCAAATGTAGCCATAAAGCCATCGCCTAAAAATTGATTTATAATGCCATTATGCGACTGTACAATGTCTATCATAAAGCCAAACATTGTATTTAAATAGGCTACCACTTCCTCTGGTTGTTTGTTTTCAACAAACGGGGTAAAGTTTCGAATGTCTAAAAACATAATGGTTACATTTCTTCTTATCCCTGTTAATTCCTTTGGATTTTTAAGAATTTCTTGTGCAATTTGTTGCGAAATTTGTTGCCCAAACAAATCAATTACTGCATTTTTTTCAATAATAGTTGTGAGCGAAACATTCATTTTTGATTTAATTAGCCGGGCTACAAAACCCGCAGAAATGCCCGCAGCTATCATCATTATGCCTTGCCCAAGGTACTGAATGATTGAAAGAGTAAAATTTTGATAATTTGCCAAAGGGCTGAATTGGCTATAATAAATTGAAAGAGCTACATAGGTAACGGCTGCCAGCAGCCCTGCAAAAATCGAAAGTTTAAAATCGAGGTGGAGTGTAGATAAGATAATAAGGATAAAATAAGTTAATACCGCAGGCGAAGAAAGAATTACGTTAGCTTCGGAGCGCTCAACAACTACAATAAGCAAAATGCTAAGCAGCCCAATTTCTGAAAATGTAATAAAATAGGCTGATAATTTTGACCTGAGATTAAACAAATCGTGCCTTTTTTTTACTAAATAGTGTACCACTAGCTCATAGGCAATTATTACCAATACATATATTACCAGTGCATATATGGCAATATTAGATTTAAAAATATTTATGTATTGCTCTCCAAAAAATAAATACACTAACAAAAGAGAAATGCCTACAAAAGAAAGAAGCCCTATTAAAATAATAGCGCGCAAGCGTGCGCTCTTCTCTATCTCCTGCTGAAAGAGTTCTTCTAGCAAATTATCACTTTGGGTATGTACGTTATTATTGTTTAACATCTTATAATTTAGTTGTTTTAAAAGGAGTTGGATACTGCCCCAACTCCTTTACTGGTTATTAAAAATAACCTAAACAACCTAACTTTACTGAAATTTCTATTTTAATTCGAAATGAGCAAAAAACTGCTCAAGTGAGCCTCTAAGGCTATCTACATTTTTTCTTGCCTCATAAACATCTGTTCCATTTTTAATTATATCAACATTGGCTAACATAGGAGCTAGTACTATATGTAATTGGTCATGATCTGGCCCTTTCATACTACACTTACTTATTATCTCTTTGGTAATACCTGCAAGCTGATTACCCAACTTATTATACTGTTCTTTATCGGGGCTATTATTACTTGTGTTAAATGTGGTAATGGCTAAACTTAGTTGTTTCATTCCGTTATACGTTGGCTCATCAGCAGCCCACTTAGTGCCATTATTCAATGTTAAGGCCGCTTCTCCTTTTTCTTCGTGATGCTCCTCTTTAACTTCCTGTTTGTTCGATTCGTGATTATGCTCTTGCGTAGCACCACAAGAAGCCATAAATACAATTAGAGTAAAGGCTGTGATTAGTTGTTTTGTAGATTTCATCTGTTTTTATTTTTAAAAGTTATATTTAATTCTGGCATATACCATATCGTTATCGTTGTATTGCCCAAACATGCCTTCGGTGCCTGTAAATATATTAGCGCCTAGTTCAAGGCTAACCGCATCCATTGGATAATAAAACCCCCTAATTCTCATTAAAGCATCGTTAGTTGTAAGCCCGTGGTACGAAAACCACTCTAACCGAACGGTTTCTCTAAACATTGATTTGCTAATTAATAAAGTGGCAAGGTTATCAACCTCATTCTCTTTTATTTGCTCATCATAATCTATAATAACACGTTGGATAAACTGTGTACTAAATTTCCAATCGCCAATGGTTTTATCTAACCCCACTACATAGTTTATAAAGTTTTTTTCTACTAAAAAATCGGTTGCTGTGGGGTCGGCAGTTTGGTAATACTTGTTAAAATAATAAGCACCTTCCCCTCTAATCACAAAGTCGGCCACTTGTGTATTAAAGCTCATACCTGCCAGTGCCAACCGGTGGTGTTCTGGCTTTATAAGCAAACCCGGTGCTGCAGGGTCGGGTGGTGCAATGGGTGTTACATGCATAGCGGGGGCATCGTCCCAGGTGTAGGCTCCCATTAACTGTATATCGGCCCAAGCTTTGCTCATGCTGTACTTTAAAAACACTTCGCTGCTTTCTAAATTAAAAGGCACTCCGCTATTAGAGTTATCAAAAGTGGGTGGTGCGGCAAAGTCAACAGGCGGCCTCCACATACTTCCATCCTCTGGTAAAACACCTGGAGTAAAAGAAGGCATCCATACTAACTCAAAACTATGGTCGTAGCTTGGGTAGTAATTAATTTTAGCTGCATTTACACCTATTCTAATCTCATTAAAATCTCTCATAAGAAAATCGGTTAGGTCTAAAGGCGAAACAATGTCTGTAATAAAAACACCATCGGCCTGCCCCCAAACAATTTGCTGCTTACCAAGCCTAAAGTCAAACTTATCTAGGTAAATATCTACATAAGCCTCTCGCAACCTAAACTCATCGGCTTTATTAGGGTACTGAAAATAATAAGGGTTTGCATAAAGGGCAAACTTATCCGATTGCAAACGAAACTCTAAGTTTAACGTGTTTTGAATAATGCTGTATTCATTAGGTGGAGCTAATAATACGCCTGTAAAGTTTCGCACAAACCCATTAATTTCCAGTTTGGGTTCATCTTCTGATTGGGCATAACCTAAATTGCTCAATAGCAATAAAGTTCCCAATATGTATGCACTAGTTTTCATTTTTATTTCTTAAATAAGTAATAAATAATACAATGGTCCAAATAAGCATTCGAAACGACATAGCTCTAAGGCTTTCGCCAGCAACCTCTTTGCTAAAAACGGTTAGCAACAAAGCCAAAGTGGCAATATGGCTAATGAGTATAGCCGCAGGTAATTTATAATTGGCTGCCTGCCATAATTTAAAAGCTACCAACAAAGAGGCAAGCCCTAGCACTACATTATAAACTACCAACCACTCTAAAAATTGATAATTTGGGGCTGTAATATTTACTAATACACTGCCCCCGGCTAGCACTGATAAACCACCAATGAGTGCTGCTAAAAATGTTGATATTATTTTGCCAAGGTTTGCCATCTTTGTTTTGTATCGTCATTGCGAAAGTGGAATCCGACCAGTTGGCGGATCAGCGTAGGAAGATGACAGAAAATATGTCCTGTCCCGTCCTTAAAAATGGAGACCTCGCAACAAGTGCGGGGAAACGTTCTTTTTATGTACTTTGCCGGACCTGTTCCGGCATCCCCTTTTTAATCTGTCAATGGTAGGCACAAAGCAATCTGTAATTATTTTAGAGATTGCTTTTCACTACGCCTGCCTACCGAAACAGCAGTACAGGCAGGTTCGCAATGACATTAATATTTATTTTATAATCCTTTCATCATGGCTCTTTGCGTAAATTTTTCATCGCCAAGGCCTTTTTCTAATTCTATATTTGATAGTTTTATAACTGTTTTATGGCTTCGTTGTACGTTTTCCATATTTTGGGTAATAACTGTCCAATAGCCTTTAAGCTGCTTAAACTCAGGAATTGTCAACACTTTTAACAGTTCTTCGTCTTCATCATAAAACTCTATTTTTAGAGGAATCCATTTGTCTTTTATTACCCAGGCCACTCGTTTGGAGTATTGCCCTTCTTCCTTGGGGGTACTTTCAATTACATAGCATTGCTCACCATTTAGTGTTTCGCTTTTTAATAGCTTATGCACATCTTTATTTGGGCTTCTTTTTTCCAAATCCTCATAGGTAAAATCAGACCCCATAAAGTAATCGTCTTTGCTACCTCCGGATATTCTTTTTACTTTTTTAAGCGCAGGCAAGTATAGCCATTGGTCATCATCGCGGTCGTCATCGTAACTATAATTAAGAAACGAAGTATTTTTTACATCAGCTGGGGCTTTAAAAAACATCACCTTTTTTTCTACTTCGTCATACTCTTTTAAAAATTGGTGTAAGTAACGAACCCGCTCTTTTCCTTTTGAGTTAATAAGGGTCATGGTCATATCCGATTCGCCATCTTTAGGCGATGGTCTGTCATATACTTTCCAGGCTATTTCTTTGCCTGTTTGCGCTTGCACCTTTGCAGGCATTACGATGGTTGTTATTGCTATAATTAGCATAACAGACATTACTTTTAAATGTTTCATTTTATTATAATTTAGATTGTTATACATGTTATTTTTTCTTTTTTGTAAAGTATATATTGCTCATATACAGCACAATAAACATAATGGTTACTGTGCCTATAAAGCTTGTAAACATATTAAGCGACACAATAGCACCTAGTGCCTGATTAGGCAAAAACTCAGATACCAACAGCACTAAGAAGCCTGCTATTACCACAATGGCATTAAACGAAATGGCTCTGCCGGAGTGTGCCATCGTTTTCATAATGGTTAACTCTTTATCGCCTGTGGCAAGGGCATTAATTTTATACCTATCTATAAAATGAACGGCATAATCAATACCAATACCAATGGCAATGCTTGATATGAGAGCCGTGGTAGTTTCTAATGGAATGTTTAATAAACCAAGCACACCAAACGAAATAACGGCTGTAATCATAATTGGTATAGTACCAATTAAACCCACTTTCCAACTCTTAAACATAAAGCCTAATAGAATTAATACAATAAAGAAAGATAGTATTAAGCTTTTAATTTGGCCTTCCATTATAAGGTTATTAAATAATAGCAATGTATAGCCGCTGCCTGCAAAATTTAAGTTTACTCCTATGGCTTTAAAATCATCTTTATAGGTTTCTAAATGAGCTAAAATTTCTTCTAACGTTTTAGAGTTATCGGTTTTTACCTGCAAGTTGTAATTACCGGTTTTAAAATCAGAGTCCACTACTTCCCAAAGTTTATCGGGGTCGCCACTCATTTCGTACAGTAAAATGTACTGGGCTATTAAATCGCTGTTATCGGGTATGGTATTAAATTCTTCACGGTCTTCGTTAAGCACTTTATTCATTCTTTTTAAAAAATCGTTAATGCTTATACCTCCGCCAATGGCATCAAACTTGGCAATGGTTTCGTTCATCATTTTTTCTGAAAGCTTTAGCACTTCTGGAGATTTAAATGCGTCTGCCTCTTTGCCTTCCAGTATTACATTAATGGAGGTGGTTCCCATAAACTTATCATTTACAAAGGCATCGGTTTGCACAATGGGGTTAGAGTCTGGGAAACGCTCTAAAAAGCTGGAGTTAATCCAAACTTTAGAAGCCCCATAGCCAAAAAAGATAACCAATAGGATTGTCCAGATAATAAAGGCAGTTTTATACCGGGTTATTTTAAGTGCAAACCAGCCAGCCCAGTTGGCAAACGCATCTTCTTTTTTAGCGTTTTCTTCTTGGTGTTTTACTTTGGGCAAGCCAAATAACATAGCTCCGGCAGGTATAATTACCAACGAAAGCAACATAGCAAACATAACGCCCAATGCCGCAAATACCGCAAAATACTTAATAGGATACACTTCTGAGGTTAGCAATGATAAAAATCCAACGGCAGTTGTAACAGAAGTCATTGTCACAGGTTTCCACATTTCGGCCACCATATTGCTTATTTTATCTTCTTTTGAAGCATTTTTATTTTTACGCATATATAGCTGCAAATGGCTAAACATATGAATACCATCGGCCACTCCAATGGCTATAAGCAGTACAGGAATTAACGTAGTAACGGCATAAATAGGAATACCCATAGCCGCCATAATGGCAAACGACCATATTGATGAAACTAATACCACCACCATAGTAAGTACCGTAGCTTTTATGCTTTTAAGCACCATCATTAACACCACGATAATAAGGAGCATAACAATGGGCAGCATGGTTTTCATATCTTTTGGCATAAGAATGGCCATAGTACCTTCAATAATGGGCTGGCCAGCTACATACAGCACATCTCCGTCTCCTTCATACTCTTTACTTAATTTAATAATAGCCTCATAAAAATCTTCGCTAAATACATTATCATCAAGCTTGGTAATAATTAAAGTAGCGGTTTGGTCTTCAGACACAATACGCCCGTGTACCATATCATTGGTAGCAACCGCCTTGGCTAGGCTTTTAAGCTTATCGTCTGATTTGGGTACTCGTTTATAAAAAGCATCAATTTCTAACCCTTCCACAGAGCCTCTGATGTTATCCGCTGTATATAGCGAGGTAATATCAGATTTGCGAATTTCTTTCATTTTACCAAGGGCTTTGGTAAGGCCTTTTACCTTTTGCAAAGTTGCTGGGTTATACACCCCATTTTTGTTTTCAATAGCAATTACAATGGCATCACGGATGTCAAATTGCTCTTCTGCCCAATCGCTGTAGGCAAAAGAGGGGTGCTCGTGCGGCATATACTCATCCAAATCGGTTTCGATATATACTTTGTTTACCAGCACCCAAACCGAGAGTACGGTTAGCAGCATAGTTAAAACCATTATGGCTTTGCTATGCTGTAAAATTTTAGTTGTTAAATTTTTCATAGTTGTTTTAATAAATAATATAGTTAACACTAACTAACTTATTGGATTAAAAAAAATTAATTGCTCTTTAGTAATAAATTTAGTGCATTGCAGAGGTTAAGCCCTGCTTTGTTTAAATCAAATCCAAATTTAGACATTCGCCATTGCAGTACTGTAAAGCGCATACTGCCTAAAATAATAGACATTAATTGTTCGGCATCTACATCGGCACGAATGCTTCCGTCTTTCATTCCTTCTTCTATAATGCGGCTAACCATCTGCTTTTTTTGAATAAGCAACCTGTTTACCGTTGAAGACAATAATTTATCGTACTGAAAACTTGTTTCGGCAAAAATGACCATAATAATGGCAGGGTTTTTAGTAAATAGTTCAAATTGAAATTCAACTATCTGCTTTATTTTATCCATCCCTGTTTTTTGCTGTTGCAATAAAGGAGCAAGGCTGTTGCGCATTTGCTCACGAAAATACTCCAACACGGAAACCAAAATTTCCGTTTTTCCTTTAAAATGCCTGTACAAAGCAGGCTCTGAAAACCCAATTTCTTCGGCCAGATGTTTGGTAGTCATATTCTGAATACCCTTCTCTCCTATCAGCTTAGTGGCTGCTTGTATTATCTCTATTTGGCGTGGCGTAAAATCCATACAGCAAAGGTTAGTTAACATTTACTAACTTCCAAATTATTTTACAATTATTTTAAAAATTTCATAAAAAAAGGGGGTTGGCATTTGCCAACCCCCTTTCAATTTCTTGAAAAGAAAAACCTACTCTTCTTTTTTCTTAGCTGGAGCCTTTTTCTCTGCTTTAGGAGCAGTTTCTTTTTTAGGAGTAGTTTTCGATGCCTTTTCTGCTTTAGGAGTCGCTTTTTTAGCTGGAGCTTTTTTTACTTCTTTCGCTGGCGCCTCTGCTTTCGCTTTCGCTGGAGCAGCTTCTTTTTTCTCTGCTTTGGCAGGTTTTGCTGTAGCTGCTTTAAATTCAGCTTTTATTGCTTCCACATCCACATTTTTAATTACTGGTTGCGAACCTTCAAGTGCTAATTTTTGAATTCTTCGCTTTGAAGTGAGCTTATTTTTACGTCCTTTTCTTTTAAGTCTAGTAATAGCCATTGTATAAATTTCTTAAATTCGAGGTGCAAAAATAGCTTATTTACTTAAATAGTAAAACTTTAAGGAAGATATTTTAAGAACACCTTTATTTCCTGAACTATTCATAAACATTTCAGGATTTCCTTTAAACCAACTTAATTAATAAATTCTTTTCCTACAATTGAAGAAATTAGATTTCTAGTGTATTTTTGCATAAATTTTTAAACTCACCTATTTTATTACCATCATGACAAAAGTTGCCATAAACGGATTTGGAAGAATTGGAAGACTGACTTTCAAAGTGCTACTTGACAATAGCAATATTGAAATTGTAGCTATTAATGACCTTACAGATACTAAGACCCTTGCTCATTTATTAAAGTACGATTCGATTCATGGAAAGTTTCCAGGTACTGTAGAGGCTACGAGTGATGGTATTATTGTAAACGGAAAAGAAATTAAAATTTATGCTGAAAGGGAACCTGCTAAACTACCTTGGAGTAACTTAGGTGTTGAGGTAGTATTGGAATCTACCGGAAGGTTTGTTGACCCTGAAGGTGCAGGAGGACATTTAAAAGCAGGCGCCAAAAAAGTAGTTATTTCTGCTCCGGCAAAAGGAGATATTACCACCATTGTTTTAGGTGTAAATGATGAAATATTAACCGGAAACGAAGAAATATTATCAAATGCATCGTGTACTACAAATTGCCTTGCACCAATGGCTAAAGTGCTAGATGATAATTTTGGAATAGAAAAAGGATATATTACTACCATTCATGCTTATACGGCAGACCAAAACTTACAAGATGCCCCTCATAGCGATTTGAGGAGAGCTCGTGCAGCTGCCTATTCAATTGTACCAACTTCTACAGGAGCAGCCAAGGCAGTTGGCTTAGTTTTACCTCATTTAGCGGGCAAACTTGATGGATGCGCTATGAGAGTGCCTATTCCTAATGGCTCTTTAACAGATTTAACAGTTATACTTAAAAAAGAAGTTACTGCTGAAGAAATTAATGCAGCGATGAAAAAAGCCGCAGATGGAGCTATGAAAGGCATTTTAGAATATACTAAAGACCCAATCGTATCTATTGATATTGTAGGCAATCCTCATTCGTGTATTTTTGACTCACTAATGACTTCGGCCAATGGGACGCTTGTAAAAGTGGTGGGCTGGTACGATAACGAAGCCGGTTATTCTAATAGGGCGGCTGACTTAATCGAAAAGATTAGCCAGTAAGTTTTAACAAAGCCAAAATAGAAAAAGCTCCTTAACTGAGGAGCTTTTTCTATTTCTGATTACGCTATTTTGTTTTCAGAAATAACAAATTCCTGTCTGGCCGACTGGCTGAAATATAAAAATACAATCACCTAAACATCAAATACTTACATGGTTTGATGTTTTCGTTTTTGAGATTTATTTGTTATTTGTTTATTGGATTTTATAGACATACTCTTACTTAGCCCTTTTATCAATTCTGCTTTTAAACCCAACATTTAGAATCACTCCCATAAGTACAATTAAAATACCAGCAAAAGATTTCAGGGTATAAGCTTCATTAAAAAACAAATATCCAAATAGTAGCGCAAACACAATGCCCAGGTATTGTACACTTGAAACCTTAGATAAATCTTCGAGCTGATACGCTTTGGTCATAAAATATTGAGCAAACTGTGTGGCTACACCTATGGCTATCAACACAGCTAATTCAACCAAATTGGGGGTTGTCCAACCTGTAAAGAGTAAGTAGATACTTGTAATAGGAATGGTTATTAAAGGAAAATAAAAAATGATTACTAAAGGATGTTCACTCAATTTTAATTTTCGAATACTATTATAAGCCATACCAGAAGCCAATGCCGAAGAAATGCCAATGCCTAATTGCAATTGAGTAACTCTGGGATCAAACCCTTGAATTAAAATAACCCCAATAAATGAAATTAAGAAAAACACCCACTGTACAGAATAGACTCTTTCTTTTACAATAAAGATTCCGAGCAAGGAGGTAAATATGGGCGATAAGTATTGAATAGCTACCGCACTTGCCAGCGGCATTTCTTTAATGGTTGCAAAAAATAACAATAAACCTATTGAGCCTGCAATTCCTCTAATCATCAACCACTTTTTATTAGTACCCCAAAGGTTTATTCCTAATTTTTTTAGCGTAAAAAAAGAAATCAAAAATGATATAATGGATCTAAAAAAGACGATTTCAACAGGCCCAATTCTTGGAACAGACTTAATAAGCACGTTCATAGCGGCAAAAAACAAGATTGCCACTAACATATACTGTACCCCTTTACTCATTAGGATGCAATAAGCCCGTCTTGGATAACTACTTTCCGATCTGCGATGTCTGCTAGGTGTTCATTATGAGTTACAATCACAAATGTTTGCCCTAATTCGTCTCTCAATTTAAAAAATAAATTATGCAGCTCCTCTGCGCTGGCAGAATCTAAATTACCACTGGGTTCATCTGCAAAAATAATTTTAGGCTTATTAATTAAAGCCCTGGCCACCGCCACACGTTGCTGCTCCCCACCCGAAAGCTGCGAAGGTTTATGCATTTTTCGCTCAGTTATACCAAGTATATTAAACAATTCATCCGCATACCCTTTCGTTTCTTTGGTATCCTTGCCGCTTATTAAAGCAGGCATAAGCACATTTTCTAAAGCTGTAAATTCAGGTAAAAGGTTATGAAATTGAAATACAAACCCAATGGTAGAGTTTCTAAACGAGGCTATTTTTTTGCTTCCGAGCCCTCGTATTTCTTGTGCATCAATAATAAGCGAGCCAGAGTCTTCGTTTTCTAAGGTTCCTAAAATATGAAGCAATGTACTTTTGCCTGCACCAGAGACACCCACTATCGAAATTATTTCTTTCTCATAAACCTCTAAGTTTATTCCTTTTAATACCTGCACATCTCCATAAGATTTAACAAGGTTTTGGGCACGAAGTATCGCTGCTTTAATCATAGTTGCCAAACTTAATAAATTAAATTTTAATGGCTTACTTTGCTTGAAATAATAAGTGAAAATAAGTACCTTCGCACAACATTTTACCATCCTACACAGGCGGTATTAAAACTAATAAAAATTCAAATATGAATATTCACGAGTATCAGGCCAAAGACATTCTTGCAAGCTACGGAGTTAGAATTCAAAAAGGAGTTGTTGCTGAATCTAAAGAGGCGGCCGTAAAAGCAGCCAAACAACTTAATAGAGATACAGGTACAGAATGGTATGTAATAAAAGCCCAAATTCACGCAGGTGGCAGAGGAAAAGGCGGAGGCGTTAAGCTTGCTAAAAGCATTGATGAAGTTTCTACTATTTCGGATGAGATTTTAGGAATGCAATTGATTACACACCAAACAGGCCCTGAAGGCAAAAAGGTAAACAAAGTACTAATTGCAGAAGATGTGTACTACCCCGGTGCCTCTGAACCGAAAGAATATTACCTAAGTATATTACTCGACAGGGATAAGGGCTGCAATGTTATTATGGCCTCTACCGAAGGTGGAATGGATATTGAAACCGTAGCTGAAGAAACTCCTGAAAAAATTATAAAAGAGTGGATAGACCCCAGAGTTGGCCTTCAAGGTTTTCAAGCAAGAAAAGTTGCCTTTGCACTTGGACTAGAAGGTGCGGGCTTTAAAGAAATGGTTAAATTTATTTTTAACCTATATAAAGCGTATGAAGCTACCGATTCTTCTCAGTTTGAAATCAATCCTGTTTTAAAAACATCGGATGATAAAATACTTGCCGTAGATGCCAAAGTAAATATAGATGATAATGCACTATACAGACATAAAGACATTGCCGAACTCAGAGATTTATCAGAAGAGGATCCATTGGAAGTTGAAGCAGGAAAATCTGATTTAAATTATGTTCGGCTAGATGGCAACGTAGGCTGTATGGTAAATGGAGCTGGACTGGCCATGGCCACAATGGATATTATTAAACTATCGGGTGGAGAACCTGCTAACTTTTTAGATGTTGGTGGAAGTGCCAATGCTGAAACAGTGGAAGCTGGTTTTAGAATTATTTTAAAAGAGCCAAATGTAAAAGCTATTTTAATTAATATTTTTGGTGGTATTGTACGCTGCGATAGAGTTGCCAATGGTGTGGTGGAAGCCTATAAAAACATTGGCACCATAGATATTCCTATCATTGTGCGTTTACAAGGCACTAATGCTGAAGAAGGCGCAGAAATCATTAAAAAATCTGGCTTAAAAGTAACCTCTGCTGTGGTGTTAAAAGATGCTGCTGAAAGAGTTAAAGAAGCGTTAGCTTAAAGAATTAGCACTCGTAGTTCAACTGGATAGAATATCGGATTTCGGCTCCGAGGGTTGAGGGTTCGAGTCCTTCCGAGTGCGCCATAAGACCTTGCAAAATTGCAAGGTCTTTTTTAATTATTTGCATTTTGGCATATATCCTTTTACCTTTAAGCATTCTAATAAGTACTAATGAAACGACTTATACTAATTTTTCTTCTTTCAGCCTTTAGCTTTCAGCTATTTGCCCAAAGCTTTTACAATCGTAGAATTGAACGCCAATGGATTGCTTCCTTTGGCACTGGCACGGCCAAATACTTTGGAGATTTAGCCAATCCTGGGGAATTATTTGAAGGCACCCGATGGAATATTGAAGGAGGGATTGAGCGAAGAATTGATGGCAGGTTTTCAACCAGAGCATCTTTAACTGTTTTTCAGCTAACTGGAGGAGATCAATTTGCTGATACCCAAGGTCGGAAAACAAGAAACTTAAATTTTACAACTACAGCTTTTGAACTGGCAGTAACTGGTACCGTACAATTATTTGAAGATGGCGCTCGCTATTACCAACGAAAACCTATTAATTTCTTTCTGTTAGCAGGCATTGGTGCTACTTGGTATGTTCCTAAAGGGTTATCAACCAATTTATACCACGATGGCTCTCCAAATCCATCGGCAGGTAAAATGGTAGCTTTACGAAAACTTGAAACCGAACAAGTAAGCTACTCTCCTGTAACTGTTGTGGTGCCCCTTGGAGCCGGAGCCAAAATAATGGCAACTCCATTTTTAAACATTACAGTTTCAGGTGCTTACCGATTTACCTTTACAGACTACATTGATGATGTAAGTACTGTTTATCCCGGAATTGCAGCATTCGAAGACCCATTAGCAGCAGCTATGAGTGATAAAAGATTTGAAATTGAAGATGGGTTTGTTGCAGAACCTGGTGCAAAAAGAGGCAACCCAGATAATAAGGATGGTTATTTTATCCTCAGCATTAGAGCCGACTACTTTTTACCGCCTAATATTTTTACCGCAAAAAGCAGGGGATCAAAACCTGGCAAGCGATCGAAGTATAAAAACGGTAGAAAAAGAAGGTAAGTAATAACTCGCCTGAGTAAAATAATCGAATACAAAGAGTGTTTTCTTTCAGATTAATACCAAGCTTTACCTTACTGGCTTTAATTCGAGTTTAAAATAGTTACAGTTCCCAAAATAAGTTTTTTAACTTGCCATCCCAATAACAATTCAGCAGGCAATGTCGTTTAGTTAAGCCGGAACGTCATCGCGAGGCACAGCCTGCCCCGTTTTTTCGGGGAAGCGATCTCAAATTTTGGATATCCAGCGTTGAAACAAGCAGACTGCCGCACTACGCTCGCAGTGACGAAAAGCTTAACTAAACGACATTGATTCAGCAGGTGTCATTTGCAATTAGAACCTAAATGTCTGGGCAAGGAATTAGTCGCACATTTTTAGGTGGCTTACGTGGGTCGCCTGTAAACCAGGCATACGAAAGTGAAAACTCGTGAGCTCCACCACTCGAAGACCCTAATTTAGAAATGGTTATATCATAACTATAACCTACCTTAAACATGCTATCCTTAGCCCTTTTTGTAAAGCCTAACAGCACCACTACCGATTCGTTATTCGTAATTTCGTTTACACGCTTATAAGGCACACCTCTGTACCATAAGCCAAATACAATAGGCTCAAACGTTAGGTACATTCCTAAATCAATTTGGGTAAACCTGCCTTGCTGCTTGTATTGAAAAGTAGGTGTTAAACTACGTTCTTGAGGACGAGTGTACATACCCTGCCCAGTTACACCTGGGGTAAATTGAAACTTATAGCCGCCATGTACCGATATTTTCATCGGCAACTTATCCTCCTCGCCAATTAACGATTGGTTGGGTTGATTAAGATGATCTACCGCTACCCCCAACCAAACATCGTTTGAGTATAGCAACACGCCTGTACCCATATTAAAAAAATTCTTAAGCGCTCCTGCATCAAATTGCTCATTGGTAGGATTGGTTAAAACCCCATTTACATATTGATCGCCAAAAGTGAGGTTTGAAAAATTTATATCACGCAAATAATAACCTGCATTTGCTCCTGCCCTTAATGTAAACGTTTGAGAAATAGGCAATTGATACGAATAAGTTCCGGTAAAGCTTGTAGAGCGTAAACCAGCCAACCCTGCCTTATCCGTTTGAATTAAGAAGCCAATTCCACTATTTTTATCATCTATAAAATGATCGACATAAGCAGATAAGGTAACAAAATTAGCCTGTAAGGCAGGCCATTGGTTACGATAATTAGTACCCACCCGTGTTAATTGAGTAGCGCCTGTAAATGCAGGGTTTAAATACAACGGAGCAGAATAAAACTGAGAAAATTGCACATCTTGTCCAAAAACAGTAGCGCTTTTTAGAATTATAAAAAATGTGATTGCTAGTGCGAGTCGTTTATTCAATTTTATCAATTTATTTTTATACAGTGGCAAAGTAGAATAAATATCTTAAAAAAGTAAAGCTTTAACCTTGTAAACTTACGAGGTAGTGCGTAAATAGTTTGATTTATAACTCTTTTTTTGCTTCCTCTTTTATCTGGCAACTCCCAACTTCGAACTTCGAACTTTCCACTTTTACCAAATAATCAATTAGTTTAGTAAACTTTTGCTGGCTAGGTCACTTTTATCCCATTACGATGTATCCAAAGTTAGTAATTTAACGTTACACTATTACATTTAGTATTTATATATGCCTATACATTTAAAAACCTCCATTTTTAGTTTTGGCCTGCTTTGTTTGTTGTTTGTTTCAAGCATCTCTTATGCGCAAGATTTTAGTACCCAGCACTGGTATTTTGGCAACACTAATGTTGCTGTAGAGTTTACCAGACCCAATAATGCCCCTGTTTTAGTAACCGATTATAAAGTACCTCCATTTAATATAAATGGAAAAGGCAACGCTACTGCCAATAGACCCGAAACAGGAGATTTACTATTTTATACCGATGGATATGAAGTATTTGATGTTACTTATGGCTTTATGAGTGGCATTACTTTAACTGATAAATTAGATGCTGATGTAAATAAAAACCAAAGCGTAGCCATTGCCACCGCACCACAGGCAGGCATTAATACATTATATTACATATTTACCAACACCCCTGCCGGAGCCATTCATTACTCCGAAGTGGATATGACCGCCAATGGTAGTAATGCCGTTTTTTTGCAACCATCACTAGGCTCGGTAACTAGCAGAAATAATGTAATTGCCAATAGCACAGCCAATGCGTCTGATGCAATGTTGGTTATTAATGATGATGCTAATGGGTATTGGCTAATTACTCTGGATCAGGGCAGTAATGATTATAAGGCGTTGCATATTGACAACTCAACTCCCGCCAGTTGGGTAGAAGTAGTATCCACTCCTGTAGGAGCCATTGCAATAGATGCAGCTCATATAGCTTACGACCCTAATACAAACAAAATCGCAGTGGCTCCCAAAACCTCCAATGTTAATATTCAACTTTTTGATTTTGACCCTGTTTCAGGTATTATCACATTTGATAGAGATTTGTTAAATACAGGTAATGCCGATTTTGCTACCGAAGCCATATTTGATGTGGCATTTTCGAATGATGGAACTAAACTGTATTATTCTCGCTATGGAAACCAGCTAGGCTTAGAAGGAAACCTTATGCAGGTAGATTTGAATGCCCCACCAATAAATGCGCCTATTTCTGAGTTAACTTCTCCTGTTTTCGGAAGTTATGGATTGCAAAAAGGATCCGATGGTAATCTATATCATTTATATCAGGCAGTCAATGGGGGGCCTTTTTTAATCGGTCAATTAACAGATATTGATACAGAGGCCGACTTAACAACCTACACCCCAGCCATCGAAAATGCACAGGATTTTAATTCATTTCAATTTCCTGCTTTTTTACCTAACAGGCCACCTATGTTAAGCGTTAATTTTACATTTGCTGGAGAATGCGCTAATACGCCAACAGCATTTTTTCCTACCATATCACCTGCACCCACCAACGTAGAATGGGAGTTTGGGGATGGCTCAACTTCGAATGAATTGGCACCATTTTATACTTATCAGGCTGCATACTCTGGAGATGTTAGGCTAACCGCTTTTTTAAACGGGCAATCACAAGAAGTGCTTATCCCCATTAACGTAGTCGATTTTCAACTGCAACTTACCTTACCTCAGGATACTGTGGCTTGTAAATGCCAGCTTCCTGTTAATGGGCCGGTATGCGAGGAGTTTAGCGTTACTGTGCAAGCACAAAACGAAACAGCAAACACCACTTATGTTTGGTCTAACGGAGATATAGGTAAAAAATTAGTGCCTCATGAGGCTGGCTATTATTATGTTATTGCCACCGATGGAGCTTGCTCTACGTATGCAGGCGTTGAAGTGCAGGAATACGACACCTCACTTCCTGGTATTACTCCAGAACAAAGGTCGAATGTATGGTACTTCGGTAATCAGGCAGGCATCGACTTTAACCCGCCTCCTACGGCTTTGTCTGATGGAGCAATGAATGCGATGGAAGGCTGTACGGCCGTATCTGATGGCAATGGAGAAATAATATTTTATACCGATGGCGATATTATTTTTGACCAAACACATAACCAAATAGATTTGGGACCGGGTGGTACTTTGGGAGGAACTCCCAATACCATAAGCTCTGAAACCACCGCTGCCCAATCGGTAATTGCCGTAGAATACGATGCAAGTGATGAAACACTATTTTACATTTTTACCACCCAAAACACAGACCCAACTTCACCGGATTATAACTTTAGCTATTCATTATTCGACCTAAAGTTAAATGGAGGGCTTGGAGGAATTACAGAGCAAAACATACCCTTATTTAGTAAAAGCACCGAAAGAATTACGGCTTCTAATAGTTGGGCAATAATACATGAATATGGCAATAATAACTTTAGAGCTTACCCAATTACAGTAGATGGTATAGGAAGCCCTGTGGTAAGTAGTGTGGGCGAAGATTATAGCCTGTTAAATGCTAAAAACGGGAAAGGCTATATGAAATTAAATGGGACTAGGCTTGGAGTAGCTGTAGTAGAAAATAAAGAAGATGGCAATGGCATAACTAATTACTTAGATGTATTTGATTTTAACCCTACCAATGGCGAAATTGATAGTTTAGAAAGAATTGATCTTACAGACGATGGAGCTATTGGCGAAGCTTATGGAATAGAATTTAGGGGCAATAAAATATTTGTTTCCATAAGAAATGGTGCTAGTTCTCAAATAATGGAATACTTTTTTGACGTAAATAATAACGATGCCATCACTTTTATTTCTACCATTTACCAAGGGGCAGAAATAGGCGCCATTCAAACGGGGCCGGATGGAACAATTTATGTGGCACAAAATGGAACCAATGCTTTAGGAAGCATTGGACTTGGCACTGCAGACGACCAAGCCTCAAATTACAACCCCAATGGTTTTCCGCTTGCCGCAGGCACCAATAGCCAATTAGGGCTGCCTAATTATATAGACCCCTCCGGTACTGGCGGTGCTGCTCCTGTGCTTTCGGTAACCCCTGGTTGTGCCGGAGAGTACACCTATTTTTCCACAACACTATCATCTAGTATAGATAATGTATCTTGGAATATATCACCGCAACCAAACACCAATAACATTACGCTTTATTCTTCTCAACAGGCAATAGACTCCTTTATTTTTGATACACCCGGAGTTTACAGAATAGCAGTTTTAATTACCAATAGGTGTTTTGCAAATTTAGGATTAACCGGTATTGATGATGATGTAATTATTACTATTAACCCTCCCATTCCACCTGCCAACAGAATGAGTACATTTCTTTGCGGTGGAACTGCCACATTACAGCCTTATGACAATTCAGTAGATGTTTCAAATTTTAGCTTTACTTGGTTTTTTGAAGCACAGCCAGTAATAGTAGGAACAAGCCCAACACTTGTAGTAACTAAAACAGGCAATTATTCTGTAAGTATAATAGATAATACTACTGGTTGTAATACCAATGCAGAAGCTTTTGTAGCCGCTGGACTCAATGTTGACTTAGGCTCCCCATTGGTTATTTGCGAAAACGATGCCCTGTTAATTGACTCTGGGGTTACTGCTGACCCTGGAGGTTATATTTGGTCGGTAGATGGGGTGGTAGCTCAAATTGAGTCACAGGTTTTTAACTTTGGGGATTACGCCATAAACACAGCTTTAGGAGGAGGAACTTATACCGTA
>Ga0256839_1000770_pt1 | contig 41036 bp, 43 predicted proteins | sample 354166metaG_FD_185968 | JGI IMG/M metagenome (GOLD analysis project Ga0256839, IMG submission 185968) | Hydrothermal vent microbial communities from Mid Atlantic Ridge, Atlantic Ocean - 354-166 | ecosystem: Environmental > Aquatic > Marine > Hydrothermal vents | place: Atlantic Ocean: Mid...
CGTGCTAAGTATCAACAACACACCTGTAGCACGAGTAAGCCGGGACGAAACTATTAACGTAGTACCGGCAAGTAGTGGTAGTAGTAGTAGTAGTAGCGGCGTGGGTGGCAGTAGTGGCGGGGGTGGTAATGCAGGCAAGTACGTTACGAACTTCTATATAACAACGCCCGACGCTGACAGCTTTAAACTAAGCCAAAGCCAAATTGAGGCCAAATCACAAGCTGCACAATTGAGAGCATCAATTAGAAACGGGTAAAATATGGCTTTTCACGACATACGTTTGAATGTAAATATTGAGCAAGGGGCTGTCGGTGGTGCACGGTTCAAAACTGACATATTTCCTCTTGCTTCAGGGCAGGAAAAACGCAATACGCGGTGGTCAACCACGCGGGGCTACTGGAATATTGGGTACGGTATTCAAACACAAAAAGACTACGACGAACTACAAGACTTTTTTCACGCGCGCGAGGGTATGTCTCATTCATTCAGGTTCAAGAATTGGAGTGATTACAAAATCGCACGGCAAGCTATGTTTGTAACCGATGCAACTGCAAACACATTTCAAATGTTCAAGCGTCGCACGTCTTTAGTCAATTATGACAAAGTTATTGAAAAGCCAACCGCTAGTGGAGCGCTAGCATGGGTGAATAGCGTGGCACAAACTGTCGTCTATGATGCGACTCCCGGGCCACTAGAGGTTGCTATATCCACGCTTACAGGTGTTGTAACTGTTGGGGTCACGCACGCAGCCACAACGGGTCAATCGGTAGAAATAGAATGCGAATACGACGTGCCAGTACGCTTTGACACAGACGAATTCAGTTTGAATATTCTATTAGAAGATGCCGCGTCGTTGCCTTCTATACCAATTGTAGAGGTCAAGGGCGAATGAAGACCATAAGCGCTGGCTTATCCGCGCACTTAGGGTTAGCGACCACAAGCATTACCACTATTTGTCGTGTAACGCGAAAGGATAATAGTAACTTCTATTTCACAGAACATGACGCAGACATACGTTTTGACGACGGCGATGGGGAGCAAACATACAAAGCGGAAACCGGATACATTCGCACAGCTATAACGAATAGAACCGGGCTTAGTGTGGGTAACATGGACCTGACGGGTATATTTTCATCTGATGGTTTTTTGGAAAACGAACTACGTGCCGGGCTGTTTGACAACGCAGAAATAAAATTTAGTGTTGTAAATTGGAAAGACTTAACTAACGGCGCGCTTAAGTTGCGGCGCGGGACCATAGGCGAGGTCAATCTAAGTTCTACAGGAATATTTGTAGCAGAATTGCGCGGGCTTACATCGCCACTAAGTCAAACGATTGTTACACGCTATCAAGCTGAATGTCGCACTAACGTAGGTTCAGCAACGTGTATGGTTCCTATCAAAAAACCAGCGCTAACAAGAAACCTACCTGTGCTAGCGGGCGAAATATTCATAGTACCCACATTACCGCTGACAGGTATAAACTTTAGCAACATCGCAAATAACCCAGTTTTCGTTCAGGACACGGCGGAAGTTGACATACAGAGTATAAACAGTTGGGAAATCATCGCGGGTAAATGGGACATTACGGCCACGATAGCGGGGTTAGCCCCTTATTTCGGGGGGCAATTCTTGCATGGGGGCGAAACGGCCACACAATCCCACTTAAGGCAAGATACCGATTTGTCCCTGTTTGGTCTTAATCTGGCTGCCGTGGATGCTGGTAATGTGACTGTTGATTTTTCAGTTCAACGGGCTAATTCTGACGTAGATGATACGGGCCGGGTACTGGTTACGTTCCTTGATGCGGCTAAAGCGCCGATAGGCACGTGCTACGATAGCGGTACAGAAGAAATCAGCCCGATAGGCGCGTGGGTCGCGCGAGGCGCTTCTAGCGTGACACTGCCTACCACAACGCGGCATATCAGGGTAGACCTGTTTTCCAATTTGGTGACCGGCATACAGCAAAATAGCGCCTTTGATGGGGTTGATATGACGCTTGCAGATTTGACCACTACAAATACTTTTTTTGATGTTCACGAAGACAGGTTGTATAGGTGCGTAACAGCCGGTACGACAGGCGGCACTATACCAGCCTACGACAAAACCCTAGGCAACCTCACAACGGACGGTACAGCCGTGTTCATAGCACAGGACGCGTGGACGCGGGCGGCTACCATCACAGAAATTATAGACCGGGTTACTATGCGGATTGAAGTATCAGACGCACGGGCCGTTGATGGGTGGTTTAACTACGGTTCTGTTTATATTGAAAGCGGACCAAATGCGGGTCTTGTTCGTGAAGTTAAGGCGTGGTCGGCAACGGGGGGTCTACTCGAATTATTTATTGAAACACCCTTGCAATTATACCCCGGAACAAAGATAAAGTTGTATAGGGGTTGTGATAGAAGGTCGTCCACATGCCGGGGCGTTTTTAATAATATTATTAACTTCCAAGGTGAACCGTTTGCATTAGGGAGAACGGGATAATGGGAACTAGCCTAGTAGGCATACCGAATGAGTTCTATAAGATATGTGATGGTACATCGCATGAGGTCGTACCCGTTCGTGTGAATGATTATTTGAGAAAACTAAAGCCGGGCGGTGGTGGGGGAATGAGGCTACTAAACGAGGGTGAAACCCCCGATTTCGTTTATATTCATGGTTTAGGCTGGCGCGGTATTTTTGGTACGGCGGGTTGTGACGGCACCGCCGCGCCGTTAGCACCTCTACCAGCTATCGTAATAGATGGTCCGCGCTCCGGGGATTTAAGTGTAGCCAGTTCATCGTATGGTGTACCTCGACCTATAGCCTACGGCACTGTACCAATTAAAGGCGAAATAATATGGTCTCGGGGGATAGACGAAACTAACGCAAGGTCATATCGCCGTGATAACGTAGACGGTCAATTACAAACCACGATTGAGACTAATTATTTTTATAGTGCATCCGTAGCTTTTGCCTTTGGTGAAGGCCCATGCCAAGATGTTTTGCGAATATGGGCTAACGGTCAAGTTATATTTGACAAACGAGATATATCCAACACTACACGCATGGCCGGGCTTAAATTTAAGTTACACAGAGGTACTACCACACAACTGCCCGACAGCGTGATAGTTGCTAAAGAATTGATAGATTACACGCCAGCGTTTAGAGGTACGGTTTACATAGTATTTGAAGATTTCCCCCTAGCTGACTTCAACAATCGTATACCCAAGATTGAGGCTGAAATATCTTACGATACAACACTGGTTAGGCCGCAAGAAATTAGCGGTTCATCAATACACACGTCACTAAATAGCTATAGTGCCGAATTCTTAGGTGTTGACTGGGCGCGTGGTTACGCTTATTATGTTTCTGCTAACGCAGCACCTAATAATGGCATTTCACGCGTTAATTTGAACACATTGCTAAAAGACAAAGAGGTATTCAACACAGACGCGTTCATACAAAACACAGGGCAAGGTACAACAAAATTCAGTAACTTAGGTGGTTTGGGTGTGATGCCCGACGGGTCTATACTAGCTTCTGTGGGTATTGCCTTACCGTTTTCCTCAAATTCCGCCCCTCTTGTTCTACTGGACGGAACAACGCTTAAAGAGATAGCTAGATTTGGTACGGGCGGTACGGGTTTAGGTATGGAAGCTACTAGGTTTAGTTGGGTGCAGGTTATAGTACCTATAACCGTCGCTACCGAGACGGGGCGTAAGATATATGCTATTTGCGGTTCAACCTTATTCAATGGGGTTGGCGTTTTGTCTATACCAGATTTGGCGTATGTGTGGGATAGCGACACGGCGATCACAGGTGGGCTTCCCACAAGTAAGTTATTGGCTATTGTTCCGGGGGCGCAAGGTGAGGCATGGGTGTTGGCTGGCCCCGATTATACAGCGTCATCACCTGATGATGTGCTATTGTATAAACTCACTGTTGGTAGTTCTGGACAAGTGAGTTTTAACCTATTCAAGACATTAACAGTAGCTGATTTGTTACCTTCTGACACAGCCGCTAATCAGGTCGGTCCTATGGCCTACGACACGGCAAATAATAGGTTAATGATATTTTGTTCGGGGGCTACGTCCGCACAAAGAACTATAGTTATATTTGATATTTTTGGTAAAACCGTAGTAGCCCGCACACCTGATATAGGTATCACACCTAGTAATAGTAATTGGGAAGCGTCAGTGATAGAAAATGATACATTTAGTTTTATTGTTGGTAATAATGGAGTATTTATAAACACTGTAGATAGCACTATCAGTATAAATGAAGCACCAAATTTTGCAGAAGCTGAAACAGGTGGCGGGGCTGGGGTTTACGATAGTAAGTCAGAAAGTTTTATAGGGCTGTACGAAGGCGCTGGTGGTGGTCCTATGATACGTTTTTACTTTAATCGCAATCCGGGCAACGGAGAACCACTTTCAGTTGTTCAGGCCGATATTGCGGCCCGTGTGGGACTTGATGCTACTTATGTTGACTTCACCGATATTGCAAACATAGATGTGTCCGGTTTTGTTATTGACGGCACAACGTCTGCTAGGCGGGCCATGGACGCGTTGAACGGTCTATATCTAGTTGATATGTTTGAAAGTGACTTCAAGATAAAGGCTAAGAAAAGAGGTGACGCGGTTGTAAGGTCGTTTACAGAAAACGATTTAGCTATTATCGACACCCGCACAGGGCAAGTGGTGCAAGAGGTCAGGGCGCAAGAAATTGAAATGCCAGAAGACTTTACCGTAGAGTATATGGACCGTACAAATGATTACGCGCAATCGGCGCATTCATCCAAGCGGGTAACAGAACCCGACCCGTCTATGTATTCAGACAACAAAATGTCTATATCAATGGGACCAAAAAATAAGCTAAGGGTGTCGTTGCACCCTGATACAGCGAAACGGCAATCTGAAAAGATGATGTACAGCATATGGGCGGGCCGGTCGCAATACGGGCTTAATTTGTCATGGGAACACTTAGACTTAGACCCAGCCGACGTTATCGAATTGACACTTGATAACGGTGTACGCTACAGACCACGCGTTATCGAGTTGGATATAGGGGCCGATTTAACGCTAAACCTTAAAGGCAAAAGCGAAGAATTAACTCAATATATTTCCACGGCCACAGCAGACCCCGGTAGTGTGGGTAAACAGCCCGTGACGGGGTCGAGTGCTGTGCAAACATTCCTATTAGATATGCCGTTGCTTAATGACGCTCACGAACAGACAGGTCGCACAGCTAACCCGTTGTACTTCTTTATGGGCGGTTATAGCGAAAACGCGTTTAGGCGGGGTGCGCTTTATGGTACAGACGATGGTATTAATTTTAGTGTTTTAGGTGAAGAAGATACGGGTATGTCGTGGGGCATCGTAATCAACACGCTAGCGGACCCCATGAATGGTAACCCATTCATAACTGACACAACCAGCACTATAAATATTTCTATGAATGTAGGGGGCGCTACACTAGAAAGCACAAATCAAGCCGGTTTGGTTAGCGATGAAAACGTGGCCTTAATCGTAAAATCTAATGGAGAAATAGAAGTAATAAACTATCGTGACGTTAATGTCGTAGGTGAAAATTCATACGAACTAACAACATTATTGCGGGGTAGACGAGGCACTGACACCATGGCGTTTGGTCATGGGCAGGGTGAATTAATTATTTTCGTACAAGGTGATGCAGGGGAGCGGTTTTTGTCCTCTCTAACGAATAAAGACGCGCCAAAGGACTATAAGGCTGTAGGTGGCGCGCAACTGTTTGACCGTGGTCAAGATATAAATTTAACCAGTAAGCATAGAGCACTTAAACCTTATTTTCCGGCTAATTCTACCGCTGCTGTAGATGTGTCTAACGATATTAACTTTATATGGGAACGACGAACACGGTTGAGTGGTGAATGGAAACAAGCTACAACACAAGTCCCATTGAATGAAGACACAGAAGAATATGAAATTGATATTTACTCTGGTCCCGGCGCTGGTGCCGTTATAATTAGAACCATAACTGGTATATCTACCAATTCGTATAAATACCTTAACGCGGATATAATAGCAGATTTCGGTTCTATACCCGGTTTATTGTCTTATGAGTTGTTTCAAATAAGCGCACAAGTAGGGCGGGGTTTTAGCAAGCGTCGTACAGTCGGGTTGCCTGATATTGAGGTAGACCCGCACTTTTCTTCTGTGGTCCTGCTTCTGTCTTTTGATGGTGTAAACGCAGCCACAACCACAATAGATGACAGCGATAGTTCCCACACAGTCACTATGTCCAATGGGGCAAAACTTGACACATCGCAAAGTAAATTCGGTCCATCATCGTATATATGCGACGGTGTAGACGATATTGTATATATCGCCGACCACGCAGACTTTGACTTAAACACGCAAGAATTTACTTTCGAACTGTCCGTTAGGTGGAATACTATACAGGATAGTTTCAACGCCCTTTTGTCACAATGGTATAGTGAAATCAGCGCAAGAAACTGGCAATTCACATGGGACACCACCGGGCTGCTACAGTTCTATACGTCACCTAACGGTATATCACAGGTAGTTACAGGTGGTTCTTGGACTCCGTCACTCAATACATGGTATCAATTAGCTATCGACCGCGATGCTTCCAACGTAATACGAGTGTATGTCGATGGTGTGGTTGTGGCTAGCGCAACGGACGCTACGGACATTACCGCAGTTGGTTCACCCCAAATTGCTGTAGGGCACCGCCAAGGCACGAGACAGCTAGACGGGTGGATAGATGAAGTTCGAATGACTGTAGGTGTGGCGCGATATGCGGGGGCTTACACACCACGTAATATCGCGTTCCCTAGACCGATTTAAGGATAACATAATGTCAAACAATTTAAACATAACGCAACTGACTGATGTTCAAAACAACAACGACGTGACAGTAAATGATGCTTTAGGGCTACTTGACGCGGCCCTAACCGAAAATCTTGTATCTGATTTCGCATCTGGTCCTGTTACACTGACAAACGACGAATTCAGGCAAAACATGGCCCACGTGCTTGAAAACGTGGCGGTCGCGCGGGATTTCAATATACCTACTGCTGTTAAACATCTATTTTTAGTTATTGGGGGCGCGACCAACACAGGCACGGCAACGGTTACACTAGGTACAACAACGGTTGGTGTCGCCGCCGACGATGTGAAGTTGATGTACACAGATGGTACAGCTAACGGGTTATTTGTTCTTTCAGGTGGGGGCGGGGGTGGCTCTACTACATTCGCTGCCCTGACCGATACACCGGCTACCCTGACTGGGCAAGCCGGGAAAACCGTCAAAGTGAATGCAGGCAGTACAGCTTTAGAATTTGTGACGGTTTCCGCCACTTCTGCAAGTGTTCGTAGTTTTGCCGGGGCTGCTGATACGCTCCTGCTCACTGACGCTGAAAATATAGTAAGATCAACCGGGGCCGCTGCCGCCGCTGTCACGGTCCCTACAAACGCCGCTGTGGCCTATCCTATCGGGGCCACAGTAACGCTAGTTCAATCCGGGGCTGGGCAGATCACTGTGGCCGGGGCGGCTGGTGTGGTGGTCAATAAACCAGCAGCATTACCCTTAACCTTGGCTTCCCAGTATTCTACCGCTGTTCTGATCAAGGTTCTCACAAACACTTGGATTTTGACAGGGGATTTAGGCTGATGGGAGTACCTATAAGAGTGGCGGGGGTTTCTGCTAATCTATCACGGACAGGTATCCCACCTGCTGGTTCCATCAATAGTTATCTAAATTTGGGTGGCCGTGGCGACAGAACCGCGTACATTACACAAACTTCCACCTTTACTGGACTACCTACCGCTGAATTAGCGGATTTGCTAGACGGAGTTGAAAGTATAAGTTCATCTGCGTATGCCGCTGATTTTACGGGTAGCGAGGCGGTAGCCGGGAAAGAGTTTAGATTTCAGTTTCCGACGGCGAAAAACATATCTGAAATTACGGTTAAATTTTCTGCTGTAACAACGCATGGTATTTGGAGATTTCAAGCGTCAAATGACGGTACTGTGTGGGTAGATCAAGGCGCTACATTTACGCTCGGTGGTAGCTTAGAGCAGATTATAGACGTGTCAGGTGACCCACTATTTTACACGTATTTTCGAATGCTCGGTGTGTCTGGCAATGCTGTTTCCGCCCCGTGGGTGAACACCATAAATTTCAAAATAAAAGAAGCCACAAAATTAACGGGCTTGCCTGATTATGCTAATTACCCCGGCACGGGGGATTATACGGGTTGGGTAACATCTATAACTACCACAACAACTTTGGCTGGTACGGGTAATATAAACCATTTATTTAATTATGCCTCGTTAAATCAAGTGTGGTTTAATTCGGGCCAAACTTTGCGGCAAATTGTTGTTCAATACCCAGAGGCTTTCGTATTTTCTGAAATGACTTTCAGGCAATCGAATGCGTCATCACACGGCACTTGGTTACTAGAGGGGTCAAACGACGGGGCCACGTGGGATGCGCTATCCACAGCGTTTACACTCGGTGGCTCGTCTGTTGTCGTGGTGCCAATGACGATAACACCTACCGGACATTCTTATGTTAGACTAAGGCAAACAACTGGCACAACGTCTAGTAGCCCCTATATACTGTCCGTTGAGTTTAAAATGATCAGGACGACACATTATGCGCCTTAATCGACATTACCCCAATTAGGGCCGTTTTCAACGTCAACGAATACGGGCACACGCAATTGTACTGCGTTTTCCATTGTGTGTTGGATGAAGTCGAATGCTTCACGCATTTCTTTGGTGTCATCGCGTACACTAAAATCAAGTTCGTCGTGGACAGTTAAACGCGGTACACCTGTTATATCGAATACACCACTTTTCAAACAATTAAGCATACCAGTTTTCATTATATCTGGTTCGCTCGACTGAAATTTGTAGTTGACCCCCCGGTACTCATAGGCGCGTTTTATGTTATTACCGTATTCGCGTATAGCCGCATTATATTGGAGCGGTTCACTCCAGTCAGGTCCACGTATGGCTGGTTCCCAAAGGTTAAACCTACAGCGCCGACCTAGAATTGAAGTAGTAAAACCACGCGTTTGAACTTCCTCGCCTATCATCTTCATAGTAGGTTTGATATACGGCGCGCCCTTAAAATAGGCGTCAAAGAAACCCTTAACTTGTGCCGCTGTAAACCCTTCCCCGAAATAATCAGCAATCTTGTTCGACAGCGCCCGTAATGATTGACCGTATAGTAACCCGAAGTTGACATTTTTTATTGGTCTACGAACAAAATCGTTGTGTTTTTCATCTGTTGTGTCCCACCCGAGCAAAGGGGCTACGGCGAATAATACATCTCTGTGGTAGTCTGTTTTCTTATCGTTTATATATCTTTGTCTTAATTCTTCCGACCCCGGCCCAATAGCAAAATGCGCTAATATGCGGTAATGGATTTGCGAATAGTCTAACTTTTTCCAATTGAAATGCCCCGCGTCAGGCACAAACAACCCACGTATCTTTTTGCCTAAAACCGTGCGTGTAGGTATGTTTTGTAAGTTAGGGTCGCTTGACGAAAATCGTCCCACTTTAGTACCTTTTTCATCACCTTTTAGTGGGTGGAATTGAGGGAATATTTTTGCGATTGAGTTTGACCCAGTTGTGGGTACACTTTTATCAACTATGTACGATTTAATGAATGTCCCGCATATCTTTTCGCGCTCCCGTATGTCGCGTACTATCTCACCCAATGGGTGTTCGAGGTTGGCGAGCCATTCTTTTTTAATGCTGGGATTTCCCGCGTCAGTTATTGGCGTGTCAATACCTACCTTTTTAAATAACGGGCCTAATTGATTACTATGCACGCTTTTAATATCATATCTATATTCGTCAAGTATGCGCCTGTAAAGTAACTTGGTTTCCAACTCTAATTCGTCTTGTAGTTCTAAGGCTTTACCCACATCAACGCTAACGCCTTCAAGTCGCATTCTAATTAACAATAGTATAAGGTCGCATTCTAATCTAAATAAATTGGTTAATTCTTGTTGTTCAAGTTCTATGCGTTGGTGTTTGATTATGTCTATAGGTAGGTGTGCGTCGTCTTCCGCGTAAAAACCTACAAGCCGAGGCGGGCAACGAAATATATCGCCCCGTGTTTCTGATACAGGCGTGTCCGGGTATGCTTCACGCAGCCAATCGTACATTATTGTACTGGTTTTACCTACCCCTAAATACTTGTGTGCCATCGCGTCCAACGCTACAAACGCGAATTCGTCTATCAACGCTTCTGCAAATTGTGTGTCTTCGAGCGAACCGCCGACACGTATATTTTCTGTTGTTAACCACCCTATATCGTATAATAGGTTGGCACCTACTTTTGGTACATTGGTTTCCAGCACCGATTTTAGCCAACCAAACACATTAGCGGGGTCTAAGTTGTATTCTGGCTCAACTTCGTGTCTTGCCGGGAAATACCATTTAGCTTGTTCACCGTTTGCAGCCTCTACAGCTAGCGAAACCCCGACGATATGCCCCTGTCCTCGTCCCCAGCCCGGACCATTTTTAAAGTCGGTTTCTTTTGTTTCGCAGTCTAGCCCGATTATCTTAGCTGCTGACAGGTTTGGGAACTCACGCGGCGCAATCCAGCCTGTGCTAGGGATAGGTGGCGTGGCGCGCAATGTAGCGCGTTTGCGGGGTGTAAGGGTTGCGTCGTCAAAGAACATCTATAACCTCAGCATTTGATTGATAAATGGCTCTATAAACGCCACGCGGTGGCGCGCTTCGTGTAAACAAATAACGTCTTTTCATAGTTTAAACCTTTCGTTGTGTGATTGCGCCGCGCATGTTATCACCAAAGAAAAATGATACGTTATTCTTACCTGTGAAATCAAACGATTTCACATGCGTTTTTATCATTGTTAAGTGCCGCGCGTTGAACGATAGACCCGGCGTTATACCCTTCAATTCGTATGTCGCACCCACACCCGAGATGTTACTTGAGGCTATACATTCATCAAGTACGTGTATAGCACCGTCGCGTGAAAATGGCGCTACGGCTTCCACAGCATCAAAAAACCCGTCTGGAACGGGTGGGGAATTAAACACGTCACCTTCGTTAAGTATGCGTGACACGTCAGGCCATTTGTCGCCATATAGCTGTGTGCGCAACCATGAACCACATTCATAATGAAATGTTACCGTTTGATTTGACACGCCTATACCTATTAGCGTTTTGCCAATGCGGCACACAGCGTTGATAGCTGCCTTTGGTATTGACAGTCCGTTAGGTAAGTTTATCCCGTGCCAGAATTCAATAATTAAATGCCTGTCTGTTGCAACCATACTACCGTTATTAAGCGATAAACTTGCTTCAATTGTGGTTTTCCCTGTACCAGATACAAGCGGGTTAAGTGCTGCAAATCCTACTTTGATTTCGTCGTTGATTTCACCAGCTACAGGGTCCGGGGCTGTGTATGCTAGTGCAGCCGGGTTGAGGCATGGTACTACAGCGCGAAATTTACCTGATTTTATTACAATTGTGTCGTCATCCATTTGGGTTATAGAAACGGCTTTTTTGCATCTTTTCAATGCATCAATCAATCTGAATGAGTGTGGGCATACGTTCAATTCTTCATCTATAGGATGCCCAACCGCCAATATACCGTCAAACGCCACAGCGTACCCATTAGCAAGCCTGCAATGAGATTTAGCCACAATGTCGTCTGCTTTGTCTACTTGCGCATGTTTCATAAATGCAAGCGCTATAGCTAGGTTTAATGTTGGTTCTTTTTCTTTTGTCTTACGCGGTCTAGCCATTATTATTATTTTCTACCCTTTATATACGGGTTGTTTTTACCCGTCCTGTTTTTACAGTATTCTATAAATCTGGGCGCATTAAGATTTTCTTTTTGTGTCCCCCAGTAAAGATTGTTTGGTTTATTATTTTTGCCGTTTTCGTCAATATGCAGTGTTAAATTTTTGCCCGCCGGGGCTGCACCGTGGAACGCTTCACATACCGCACGATGTACTTTTATGTTACCATAAAATTTATTATAAACGCCCATATATACGTGTTGTGCGTTTTTATGCGCTTTGGTAACGCAACCGTAGGTTGGCTTTGGTTTATACACGCGAATACCGCCATTCGGCATTTTAGCTGTTCTTTCTGGAAATAATATTCGACCCCAAGACGAGGCAACCACGCCCGGTAGCGATGGCACAGGCTTCCAAATTTCATCAATCATAATTGTTCCTTAAATGTGATACATCATCATATCTAAAGAACATATATTGTCAATCAAAAAGGCAAATTATCGTGGTCTTTGCACCCGTTAACTATAATATGAGCAGGTGGGCGTGCTGCGTGTTTGTTACAGTGTTCTGGGTCGTTGTTCCAGTGGTCACAGCTAAGACAGTTAAGTTCCAATAAACCTATCGTATCGTCAAGTTTTCTTAATAATTTTTCTGCGTCGTTTATTATCTGAACTCGGGTTTTAGTATTCATGGCTTATAATCTCCGGGAATTTTTTATTTAACCACACACGTATGCGGCGTGGTGCGCGTAACTGTGAAACGAGCGATAGCGCTTCGTCAACAGTTGCTGGTGGTTCTGACGCATGGCGTTGATGCCACCATTCATGCGCTTTGTGTTTCGCCATACCTTTACCCTCAAAACTAACCCATTCTGGGAACCTCTGTAATCCACTATAATAGTCACACCGTAGACTAACAACCCCGTTAGATTTCTTAGTGTGTTTACGGTAAATAACTTGCGTTACATTAAACATTTCGGTTTCTGGTGCTTCTGATCTCATTAATTCCATATCAGAAGCGGTTGCACTTATATTGTGTCCTTGTTCATGAACTTCAAATGCGTCACCACAACACATACAATTTCGTGCTGATATGTGGTTAAACGTGCCGCATTCAACGCCTGTACCCGCTAATATAGCTGTACATATTTTAATAGGTGCATCGCCTGTTTTATCGCCCTTGGCCTTTGGTATCAACGGGTCGTTTATCGGGCCTAACCGTTCGGTATTGCCTGCAAAATCCATACATAAACAATTCTGTTTTGCAGGCCAATAAATTTGCACACCAGCAACATCTATATGACCACCCGGCCAAGGGCGCGTGCCACGCCCCAGCATTTGTACCCACAGACCGGGAGACATTGTTGGGCGAAACATACCTATTAAATCTATGGGTGGAAAATCAAACCCAGTGGTGAGTACGTTGTTATTTACCAGACACCGCAATTCGCCACGTTTAAAGGCGTTCAACCTGTCTGTACGATCTTTGCTCGTTATTTTAGAGTGAATAGCCGCCGTTAGTACACCGAAACTATTTAGAATAGCCGCTATGTGCTCCGCATGGTCTACACCAGCGGCAAAGACTAACCAACTATTTCTATCCCAACCCGCTTGACATAGTTCGGTTAGCGCCCTCTGTGTAACGTCGGGTTGGTCTATTGCCGCCTGTAACGCTCCCACTTTAAATTCACCACCGGACGAACCTACATTACTCGTGTCAAGTTTGGCTATGGTTCGTTTCGGGTATAGAGGGGACAAATAGCCTTCTGCGAGTAACCTAGAAAAACCGTCTATGTCTGTCATGTTGTAACAAACGTCTGTAAATATACCATCACTATCCGCAAGCCTACCCTGTCCTACCCTAAAGTCTGTAGCAGTCAGGCCCAACACCTTCATATGCGGGTTGATTGTCTGTAGTGCGCATATAGTCCTACCGTACATGGTTTCGGCGTTAGGCGACACCAAATGCGCTTCGTCGATAATCATAATATCACGCCAACCGAGCGACAACGGTTTGCGTTGTATGCTGGCAATACCGGCAAAGATTATTTGTTCATCTATATCCCGTTTATTTAGTCCAGCGCTATTTATACCTATAGGCGCTTCGGGCCATTCTTGACGCATTTTAGCTGCGTTCTGTTCAACCAATTCTTTCACATGCGTCAGGTTGATGAACCGTTGGTTAGGCCATTGTTCGATTGCGCGTTTCTGAAATCCAGAAATGACGTGCGATTTGCCTGTACCTGTGGGCAAAGCAATAACCGGATTACCTTTATTACCGCTTTCGAAATAATCAAACACGCTTTCTATGGCTTCGTCTTGGTACCAGCGCAATGTCATATTATTCGTCTCAATCTAAAAATTCTTGGTAAACACATAATCTAGTGGCGTAACTGTGCTATCCATAATGCTTTGGCTATTTCTTTTTGGTCATACCATTACCTAAACAATTGGGTTGTGCTTATCACAGCCGTTTTTGATAAAATCAGCGGGTATAGCTGCGTTAAATGCGCTGCAATGCCATTGACCATTTTGTATAGGTGAAGCGTTAGAGCATGATCGGCAATTTTTCTCTACTTGTTCACCCTTAAAACAAATGTCCGAAAAATGACACCATTTGCATTTTAAAAATGCGGGGCTTTCCGATATTTTAGCAGGGGGTAATTGTGAAGTAATTATATCTGTAGCCTTTCGCTCCATTTCTTCACCCACGTTCCAGTCAAGTTCAACAACCTCAATGTGCAAATCATCGTCATTTTTATTGGCGGCCATATATAGAGCATATTTGTAACTGTATTCTCTACCGTAAGCGGACATTTGCGCAAAGTGTTGTGGTGCGGTGAATTTTACCCCTCGTTTTTTAAGTTCGTTAAACCCCCGCCCTGTGCCCTTGGTTTTATATTCGGATAGCACACCGAACGGTACACCGTACTTTTCGGGTAACGTTAGTTGGCCATCCAATGACCCACCGTAATGGCCAAATACACCGGATATACGATACTGTTTTTCACCTTTATTCGCGTTGCCGTCTGCGTCGGGTTGGAACTCAACGACAGTTGCACCAATGCCCACAAGGTATTCGGTAAATCTCTTTTCTTCCAAATGTCCGCGTTGGAATAACCGTAGTTGTCTACCTGTGAATGTTTCAGCCTTGAGCCAACGAAACACGCTCCAAAGATAGCGGCTGCAGTCGTGACCTATTAGTGACGCGCCTAAGTGGTTGCGATGCCCATCGCCGTATTGATCAACGCAATATTGATCAATATCAGAGGCGATTAAGCGGGATAATTCGGCGCGCGCGCCGGGGGCGGCTAAAGGGTCTTGCCCGGTTTCGTCTGTCATTGGTACATCGTTATCAATCTGTAGCATTATCAACCCCTTAAGGCTAAAACGAGGGCGGTATTGCCCCCGCTCATTATTCGATATTGTACCAGATCAACCGTTGTTTTGGTTGCCCCATGGGGCGTTACCTCCCGGATTACCTTGTGGTTGACTACCCTGTTGCCATCCAGCGTTACCGCCCGGATTGCCTTGTGGTTGACTACCTTGGTTCTGTATATCCTGCTGTTGCTGTTGCTGTTGCGCTGGGTTCTGGTTCTGGTTCTGGTTCTGGTTCTGGTTCTGCACTGGCACACTGCCCGGCCCGGCTGATGGGTCGTTACCGGCTGTGTCTTTATACTGTTTAACGTCGTTGGAAGCGTCGTAGTCGCCCTTTGCCTGACGCACGATAACACGAACCTGAAAAGGCTTGTTGTGTAGTGCACCCGTGCCGCCGTTCTGTTCATTTATATTGAGCACACCGACGCAGTGCATGATTGCCGACAATTCACCGTAGGCAATGTCAACGGCAACTTGGTTTTTATTCTGCACGTTAAGAATGATGAAAAAGAAACGACCTTGATATTCTCCGTCTATGATAGCAACCTTAAACTGTAAATATGCACCATCACCGGCTGCTGTAGGCTTCATTTCACTTTCTGTTATGGCGACGTTATACCAGCCAGCAGGCACAGGCTCAAACCCTGTGTTCGGTGCTACACCTGTAGCGTCAAAACTAAAATTAGGAACCATGATTTTAAATCCTTGTTTATGGTTAGGCCATGCACTTATTAATCAACTTAGCTAAGTCGCATGGTTCAAATGGATCTAAGCGCCCGGACCTATCACGGGCCGTCGCGTCCAGACTTTCTAGCGTGCGGAATGCTCGCTGCTCACCTACAACGCCGGGAATTTGCGTAACCCCAGCGTGTAGTATTTCATCATAAAGATGTGGAACCTTTATGTTTAACTCGCGCCCCGGAAAGTAGGGGCGTTTCTTAAAGAACCCCCCGCCTTCGTCAGTCAATTGTTGTTTGGCAATTAAGTAAACATGTTTTTCTTGCATGTAATACAGACCGGTCGGTCTACCCATAGGCGACGACGAAGAACCTAAATGCTGCATAACACTCTTAGACATTTCCCCGTAGGCTTTCATACCGTGTTTGTGGGTAGTTAATTCAGCGGCTAAATATATTTCCGCCATTTGTGATGCGCTATCGACGCACACGGTGTCAAAGTTTTTGGCTTCATTGGAGTTGTTCAACCATTGAAAGAAATCATCAATCGCCGGTACGTTGTGGGCTTCCCACACTGGTCCGTCCCAGTCGCGCAACGACAACAAACCCGGTTCACATGCGATTACAACAGGGTTAGGGGCTGTGCGCATGATAGGAGTTTTACCGCTACCCGGCCCACCGTAACAAAGCATCTTCACACCGTACTGTTGTGCGCAAGCGTAAGCTGGCTTAAGTTGTGACATTTGCATTATTATTCTGCCGTTATGATATTTTTAAGGACGTTAAAGTTTTCTGCTGATTTTGTTTCTTCAAATTCTGCCATAGCGGCACGTACACCGGCTTTGTAATCATCAAACTCGCCTGCGATAAAACCTTCCTTGCCAGCAACGTCTTGTTTAGCAACTTCAATTTCAAGTAACGCTTCTGTACGTACTTCTATAATTGTGGCCCATATGCGCGGACCATCAATATGTTTGTCAACATCCTCATATCCGAATGGTTTAGCGGTGTACGCGGCATGTATTGGTGATAATCTGTTATCTAACCATCTACTAGACATTTAATGTACCTCTTATTTGTTAAAATACCCGGGCCGCCCACACGACGAGGCGGCCCGGAATTAACCCTTATACGTTCTTGGGCGGAACAAGAGTTAATGTTGGTGATGCCAATTTTATAGTTAAGATTTCATTCATAGCTTCACGTGCTGTGTTGTCCAACTGGTCGTATTCGGATTTCATAAGCCGTGGGGACCATTTCACCAAACGGTCAGCTTGCCATTCTTCTAGCCCATCAAGGAACCCTTCAACCTTGTCGTTGTCTTTATCCAGCGTGTATGTGTGTTTGATTACAGCTTTTAGTCCCCATCCATTACCCAAGTCTACGTTTTGGGTTCCGACGGCTTCCGGGTCAAATTCTGGTGCCGCGCTTTCAATTATTGTTTTACGCATAATCATTTCACGCTCTTTAATAGCGTCAAGTTCTTTTTTAGTTTCGTTCCACGCAATAATTTTACCGTCGCGGTTCAGTTGCTCAAATTGTTCTAGGGTCGTGTTCATCGTGTATTTTTCCTGTTTGTTTCCTGTTTTAGTCGTTGGACATTACATATTATGGTTTTTGGTGTCAACCCTTATAATGTACTTGACGGACGTTATAGCGTACTGTAGTTAATTGCATCAAATTAAATTTCATAAAGGCTACATATTGTGTTTGAGCCAAAATTAGACACTAAAACAAGAGAATTGTTATTTAAACGCCCTATAGATCTGTCCTATAAACAGATAGCAGAAGAAACCGGGTTAAAAGAACGGTGGATAAAAAACTTTGCCCATAATTCAGACTGCGACGCTGGGTCAAGAAAAGTAGAACAGCTATACACATACCTTACAGGTCAACCATTAAATGTATGAAGCATTACATAAGGAATTTGGCCGTGTTTGAACAACTGCATAAAATTCCAGACGAAATGAAAGCCTACGACCAGTGGATTGTATGGCGTTATGAACAGTCTACCAAAGGCAAGCCCACGAAGGTTCCTTACAGTGTAAAAACATGCCGCAAGGCTAGTGTTACAGACCCAGCAGCGTGGTCTACGTTTGATGATATGTTTCAAGCGCTACAGACAGGCAATTGGGCCGGGGCTGGGTTTGTTTTCTCGACCAACGACCCTTTTTGCGGGATTGATCTTGATGTTAGTGAAGGCGGGCGCGCGACAGACATACAACAATTTACTATCACCAAGTTGGCTAGTTATGCGGAATTGTCCCCATCAGGACGCGGCGCGCATATAATTGTGCGGGGTGAAGTGCCCAAAGGTCGCAACAATCAAGAATTAGGTATTGAAGTTTATTCGTCTGGTCGTTTCTTTACAATGACGGGCAACGCTATCAACACGCTCAATATTGAACCTCGTCAATCAATACTCAAAGAACTTTGGGAAGAAATAGGCGGTGTGTTTGATGGTGACGAAACGATACACGAAATAGTCAACCCTACCGCCATTGACGATGCTACATTGATAGAGCGTATATGCGGGTCCGGGCGCAACAAAGCCTACTTTGAATGGACTGCTGCCTTTAATTGGAGTGAGGCCTACAGGTCTGTGCTGGGTGCTGCTTGCCTGTTTTCAAGTGATAGCACTCAAATCATGCGTGTCATTATGGGCAGCGGCCTTGTGCGTCGCGCCCCCGCCCACGGCAACGAAGCCCGTTCCCGGCGTGTGACTAGGTTGTGGGCAACTGAATATAATTATGCCAGCCGTCAGGGTGATTTTGAACGTGGCGATGCCGGGTATAGAATTTGGTCTACACAGCATTTCAAAGGCGGTACCCGCGACCAATACAACGAAACCATGTTACGGGTTGCCGATAGTGTTGGATACATTATAAAAGAATTTAATGAGAAATTCATAGTACAGGCCCACGAGGGGGCAGCACAGGCCCGTCAGGCAATTGGAATGGTTGGTAGTGGCGAATTACCCGTACCACTACGTAAGGCGGGTCTGCTGACTGATAGCGACCTTATCGGGGCTTGCCCGGTTGGAAATTTCACGTCAATTCTCGATGAAATCAAAGTGCGCACACGTAATCCGTCGCACATCATGGCCACATGGGCGTTGTTAGGGTTTGTGTCTGGGTCAGTTGGCCGTGCATATGTAACAGAAGACGGTAGCGGGATTAATAACTTTTACATTCTAGCAGCTAAATCGAATACAGGTAAGACACAACATTGGTCATCGCTCATGCGTATGATCAAGCAGACAGCACCTAACCTAACTGCAAGTATATTTGGTGGTGAGGCATCCAGCCCACAGATTATAGCCAAAGAGGCACAAAACAAGCCTTCAATGGTATTAAGGCTTCCTGACGCTGGTACGTGGCTACAAGGGGTCATCAGTGAACATAACCCGGTGCAAAAACAGCTAAGTTCTGCACTATTAAATATATATGAAAGTGCAGGCGACGGTGAAGCATGGCACATTCCTAAATCTATACGAGCAAAAGAAGACAAAAACGATACTATCGACGAATTTAATATGTCTATTGTTATGGATACTACACCTCAATACTTGACAGAATTTGATCTATCGCACTTTACCAGTGGTTTGTTGTCCCGGTTTCTGATTGTGCATGGTGATGAACGCATCGCAGATTTGCAGAAGCCCAACAAAGGTGCTTACCCACAAGAGTTTAGAACACTATTTGAAACCATGTTCACCATCTACAATCAACACAGCAGACCGACGACAACAGGTGATGCCGGGTCTATGGGTGTACCTAATCGTGTGGTAGTTGGTTATGATGATAGCATAGCTGAATATATGTGGGGTATTGAACAAGAAATAAATAGCATAGCGCAACAGATACACGACGGTAAACGTCCAGAACACCACACAACGTCGTCAAGAGTTGTGCTCAATGCTAAACGTATAGCCGCTACTGTAGCAATCATAGAGCGGCCTACAGCACCAATAATAACCAAAGAAATATATGACTGGTCGCTGCGTTTCACTATGTCGTCGGTTACGTCAATCATTAGAATGTTTGACAGCGGCGAAATGGGGTCGCTAGAAGGCAAGCAAGAACGATCTATAATAGATTTCATAGAGAAGTCTATAGTCAAACACCCGAATAAACCGTGGGTTACTCTAAGTGAGTTAGGCGGATACGTTGACAAATTATCGCCGTTTACTAGCGGAAAGTGGGACAAACCCTCAGAAGCGCGTAATCGCAAACTTAAAGACATGTACGAACGCGGTATTTTAATACGTATGGAACGTGTAATAAACAACAGGACAGTGAAAGTTATCGCGTTTGGTGAGGTTCAGTCGTATGACGATTTTGAGTAGTAATACCGTATAAGAGAACAAGAAGGGAACGCTTTTTCGAAATCATTGAGGAAATTGCCTAGATTACCCAGAATACCCATGGTTCTAAGACACAAATATATATAGGTCATTCTCAAACATACAAATTTTTGGTAAATCTGGGTAATCTAATCAAATAGTTATTATAATTCAAATAGTTAGGTATATATATATATATGGGTATTGACTGGTATTGACTGGTATTAATATTTGTTCACTTAATGTTCTAAAAATCATTAAGTGTGTGTTAACTAACGATAACAACGTAGGTTGATTAACGCTGGATGTTACCGTAGATTGTAGTCATAGAAAAAGGAGACGAAATAAATGCACACATATTGGATAAGGTACAAAATGGATGATGGTAGAACCTATCAATGTTCTATTCATGCTGACACGAAACACGAAGCAGAAAGGTTATTCAGACAACGAAATACTCGAACAGCCAGCTACGAATTTATCGAACAATCGCATAGTGTGGGTAAAATTATGAAAAATATCGAAAAAGCTATAGCATCGGCAAGACGCGTATATTCTAGCAAAAATGACGACACCAACGATTATGAACATGTTGTGTATAAGGAGTATGGAGTTAGAGACGAATTAATAGCACGTGGCTATGTATGGGTTGATTACGACGACGCGCTTAACTTAACCCCTGATGGCGATGAAGTGCGCAAAAAACTGATAAAATGCGAGGGTAATAAGAATGTGTAAACAACGCACAAGTAAATTTGCTTTAGGTGACAAAGTTAATGTAGGAGACATTAAAGGTATTGTTCAAACAATATCATTCCACCGTGATATGTGTAAACCACTTTATAAAGTTGAATGGTGGCATGAAGGTGGCGTGCATTGTAGTATCTTCAATGAAAACGATCTAGAACGCGATAGTACCACCGAGATGGAGGCACAATGCGCGGTGCAAGAAGTACCTGATGGGCTTGAAGTCAACAAACGGTTTAAAATTGGTGACAATGTTTATAGGGCGCATGGGTATAAGCGGCCGGGGGTGGTTGTAGCATCGTTTACTACGTTAGCTGGGGCGAATAGAATTGTAGTTGAATGTACTATACCAGAAATGCAAGGCGCGCTCCACATTTACAGTAACTCGCAAGTTAAAATTGTTGATTGAAGGCTAAAACAATGGCACTACCTAAACGATTGTCTACTAATCCTCATAGCAAACACTACAATGAGGCCGCGTGCCTGTGCATAGATAGCGTGTTTGTTGATGGTGAGTATATTCCAAATTGCATAGCCTACGATATGATTGCGGGCTGGGCATTAGGTAAGGATGAAAAGACTAAGCTATGGTTACCCAAAGCGCATGGTAAAGTGACTGTAACGGAAAGGAGATAACAATGGCTAATCCAGTAGGATTTGATGGGGCCAATACAGTGTTCCGCGCCCCGGATGATGAAGAAAATTGCGTTGACCTAGAGGCGCTTAGGCTTGACAGTGAAATAGTTTCGTGCTGGCGCTTGACAGATGAGGAATTAACCAACATTCAGAAAACGGGTGTAATATGGTTGTCTGTGCTTGGTAAGCAAATGCCAATGGTGTTAGTGTCAGGGGGCAATTATGTTGAGATGGGGGGTAAGCCCGCCGTGGCTCAACCCTACATCAAACCAGCCAAGAGAAGCAAAACATGATACCCGACACACTAGCTAAAAGCGATACAGAGCACAGCCACCAGCGGGCATTCTTTCAGTGGCTTAACATGGCCTCTGTGTATGGCTTCATGGGGGCGTGCGACGATTTGAGTTATGAACTACCCGGACACGCTAGAACCAAATACGGCATTGTTTTGTCGGGTTCGACCCAAGCCCACCCAGAATTGAACCTATTTCATGCCATCCCCAATGGGGGCAAGCGTGATAAGATCACGGGGGCTAAGATGAAACAGGAAGGTGTCAGGCCGGGGGTATGCGACACGTTCCTACCTGTGGCTAAATCGTTCTACTTCCCTGAAATGGATGATCAACAGGTAGGTGGCGGCCAAGGCTTTTATTACGGCCTGTACATAGAGTTCAAAGCACCTAAATACATTACGCGCAAAAATGGTGGTGTGTCCGACAAGCAGGACGCGTTCATGGAAGGTGTGCGGGGTCAGGGCTATTGCGCCCGTGTGGCCTATTCGTGGCGTGAGGCCGCTAACCTAGTGATGGCATATTATGGCAGCGAAACACGGCTAGACACTTAACCATTTATTAATCTTTCGTTGTTATAGTGTAGACCTACGCAACGAAAGGTAGCATAATGGCCCTCAATGATATAATAGAAGATGAACTAATAGCAGCAAGCCAAGAACAACGCCGTATAATGTGCGGAGCTAACTACTCAGGAACCGAACGCCGTGACAAAACACAGACCAAGTAATTCACAATTATGCATAAACTACCGCGACGCACTAACACGCGGCTTTTATGTCGTAGACCCTATAGACGGTAAGAGCCACCGTGATGGTGATCAGCACCAAGCAGGGCTTGACGCAACAAAAGAGTGGCGCAATACGCTATGGAAGCAATTTAAAGAAATTGAAGAAAGATTGTGCCCACTTGGAGTAGATAAAATGGGCTAATCTGGTGTTTACACAATTATACAAATTATTAAAGTTGAAAAGATGAAAGAACTATTTCAAGAGCTAAACTTTAGGCCGAATACCCTAGAGCGTATCGAAACGGCTAACGATATTATCGAAGAATATCAAGCGGACGGGCTACGACTGTCGCTGCGACAGTTGTACTACCAGTTCGTAGCGCGTGGTCTATTGGAAAACACTAAGAAGAATTACAGCGCTCTAGGCGACACTATATCTAAAGGGCGTGTATCCGGTCTTATAGACTGGGACGCTATCGAAGACCACGAACGTTACCTACGCGGGCGTTCTAACTGGGCTAGCCCCGATCAAATGTTGCGGTACCAAATGCGACAATATTCTATCGATATGTGGCGCAACCAAGAAGTACGCCTTGAAGTATGGATAGAAAAGAACGCGCTTATAGGTGTTATCGGTGGCACATGCCGGGCGAACGATGTTGATTATTTCGCCTGTCGTGGGTATGCTTCACAGTCTGAATTGTACAAGGCTGGTAAACGCATTAAGCGCCGGTACGAAGAAGACGACCAACATACCGTAGTTATCCACTTAGGCGACCACGACCCTAGCGGGCTGGACATGACGCGGGATAACCTAGAAAAACTATGGATGTTTAGCGAAAGCGACCCAGAAGTACGTCGCATAGCTTTGAACATGGAACAAGTCGAACAGTACAGCCCACCACCTAACGTAGCTAAGGAAACAGACAGCCGGTACGGTGCTTACGTAGACGAATACGGCGAAATGTGCTGGGAACTGGACGCGCTAGAACCGCGCGTTATGACGAAGCTTATTCAGGATACTATCGACGAATACAAAGACCCGGACATATGGCAGGAGAGCGAAGACGAATTACAGGACGATAAAAGCCTGTTGAATGAAGCTTTAAACCATATGAACAGTATTTAGCATGGGCAGAAACCGGGGCTACTTCAACGCGCACATATTCACACGTATTAACCATAACTACGGTTGGGATGGGGAAGGGCTTTGGTGCACAGAATGTCACTCAATACGACTAAAGGTGATAAGCAGTCGAGACCATCGCAGGACTAAACGGCGCATTCGTGAATGTATCGCGTGTGGCCATAGGTTTTACACGAAAGAGGTCTACACAAATATTAACTGTGATGATATATAGCAATTGACACAGCCACCACCATATTATAGCATTAACCGAATTTAACAGGAAAAGGAAAAGTATAATGTCACTATCAGCTACGCAGCTTAAAAAGCTACAAATAATTTCAGAAGCAACCGCAGGTGAACACGGTTCTATTTTTATGACTGAAAAGAATGTAAAAATTCTTATTGACGGCGGGTACGCCGAATGTAATACACAAATACGTGAGGGTGAGGCAGTCGCCGTACGCTCAACCCCATTAGGTGAAGCGCTACTTGCCTCACCCGATCAAACTGAAACAGGAAGAACAACTATGGACAAACCAAACTTTTCAATCGACGATAATATAGCAGTCCCAGCTATTCGGCGGGCCAGTGGTGGCAAACCATCTATCTATCCGTTCGACCAGCTTGAATTAGGTCAATCTTTCTTCGTACCGGAAACAGAAGAACTACCAAACCCCGGTAAGTCTTTGGCCTCTACGGTATCAGGTGCATCTAAACGCTTTGCTACCAAAAACGGTACACGCACGATCAGGCGCAGACCAAAACTCACCAATGAAGATGGTTCACCGATGTTGGACGAAAACGGCAAACAGATCAAAGGTGAATTGACAGATGTTGAGGTGCCTGCGTTTATCTATGAACGAAAGTTCATAGTGCGCAGTGTTGAGGAAAACGGCGTTGCTGGCGCGCGCGTATGGCGCGTTGAGGCACCTAACGAAGCTGAATAACCCGCGAGGGTTTAGGATGGCAAGCCGGTAAACTCGCCACCAGTTACGGCTTGCGGTTAAAGGGTGTGCTTCCGGGTGCACCCTTTTTCTTTGACACTACCGCCACTGTACGCTATGCCTGTAATAATACAGGAGAAAATCACATGAATTTGTATGTAAGAGATGTTCAACGCTTGCTGGCAGATGCGGGTTATTACAAGGGGGGCATTGACAATGACGCTGGACCTCTCACACATACCGCCATTGAAAAACTACTAAAGGCGCATACGGATATGATGCCAGGTGGGCGCGTAAACGACAAACGAAAATTTGTGATTGCTACACAACTAATCTTGCATTATGGTGGTTTTGAGCCGGGCGTTATTGATGGCTACGTGGGCCATAACACCATTGAGGCACTCAACGCGTGGGATTATGAACAGTCATACGGTGGGGACAATGTAGAGCGACCCGGGCGCGATGAAGAAGAACCGGCACGCCCGGGTATCTATACAGGACCAAAGAAGGGCGCTGACATATGGCCTCGTCAACGTGATGTAGAACGTTTCTACGGTAGTGTGGGCACTAATCAGACAATGTGCCAACTGCCATTCACGATGCGCCTTGCGTGGAACCGGGGCAAGAAGCTAACTAAATTCTCTTGCCACGAGCGTGTGCGCAGACCGTTAGAAACTATCTGGACCAAGACCCTAGAGCACTATGGCCACGATGGCATTAAACGGCTCGGTCTTGATATGTTCGGTGGTTGCTTGAATGTACGTAAAATGCGTGGCGGTACAAGAATGTCCATGCATAGTTGGGGTATTGCGGTAGATATAGACCCGGCGCGCAACCGCCTGCGTTGGGGTAAAGGGCGCGCACATTTGGCCCGTCCCGAATATAGAACATTTTGGCGGATTGTTGAAAGCGAGGGCGCTATATCTTTGGGCCGCGCGCGTAACTTTGACTGGATGCACTTCCAGTTTGCTCGCCTATGATTATTAAAATAATATTATTTATTGTTTTATTAACCATAATTGCTATGGTGGCAACGGTTGCTATAGCTTTAGTGGTTGTCGTAATCCTGTTTACGACAAACGGGGCGGTCACGTTTGATGTGGTCTTTGGGTTGCCTTTTGGGGCTGGGCTTCTGATAACGTGGCCGCTTTTGGTGTAAACTAATTGAAACGGTAGGAGTTTATTAAATGAACAAAAACAAAGTAATGGGTATTATTCGCCATATGCTTACATTTGCTGGGGGTTACGTTACCGCCCGTGGTTGGCTTGATGAAGGTACAGTAACCGAATTGATCGGCGCGGCTGTAACTATCACGGGCGTATTGTGGTCGTATCTTGCCCCGGAAAAATCATAAGCATGGTTTGGCTTTCACTACTTAAAGTCGTTCTTGGTCTCGCTAGTTCTTTATCCTCTTACTTGCGCGACAAGGGGTTGTTAGAAGCTGGCGAGACCAAGGAATTAAGTAAAATGTTGGATAATTCAATTGATATACTTGACAGGTCAAATACATCGCGCAACGATGCTATTAAGCGTTTTGATGATACTGACGGCGTGCCAGACGACAACGACCCAAACCTACGGGATTGACACGCGCACAGCTTGTAATATTGTTAAACCTATTAGTTATTCTAGGCTTGACACCGTGATCACACGCAGGCGGGTTGTAGAGCACAATGCCGCCCGAAAAGAATTGTGTTCCCAACCGTCAAATATAATTGACAGGCGTGTGCTGTGTGGTATTTTCCCCACCATTCGATACTCACGGCTGGACACAAAGCAGACGCGCCGGGGTATTATCGGCTTCAATGCCGGGCGCGGGCCGGTCTGCACACCCGCTATTTGATTTTAGGGGAATATCGTGGTAGTTGAATTTGGGGGTTTGGTCAGCGCTATTGGACTAATCGTTGTCGTTGTTGGGGCGTTGATCGCGCGGGATAGGCAAATCACCAATATGATACACACAAACCACGACGAAAACCAAACCGCCGTCAGTGCGTCATCAAAGTTGGCTGCCGACAACGACAAAGAGCTGCACTCGCGTGTAAACAGATTGCGTGAACACTCAGACAAAGAATTTGTTAGGCGCGCTGATTTAGACGGTCATTTACAACGTATTGAAAAGCGTGTAGACCTCATACACAGTGAAATGCGTGAGGAACGCCGGGAAACAAATTCGCGACTTGATGTGATACTCGCGACACTTGGAAAATCAAACGATAGGTAACAAGATGGTCAAAACTGTTTTCAGTACACTACCACGCGATCGCGCCCCCAATTTTTTGTCTGATGACGCTAGAATTAACAAAGCCACGGGGCTTATGAACGTCACCACATTTCCAACGGGTCATGGTTGGGGTTCCAACGCAAGTGGCGGGGGTTCGCACGACTACGAAGACCCAACAGACCCTTTTTATGGTTCAACAAGTTTCCGGGCTACAACAGACGGCGCGGGCACGTACAAATATTGTCAATCCGTACCACTTGCAGCTACGCTTGACTTTACTGGCAAACATATCTGTTTTGTTGTGCGCGTTGACGACGTTGCGGTATTAAATGAATTACAATTGTTCATGGGTGATGCTACGCTTGCTAACAATTACCACTGGTCCGGTATTCAAGGCACAAGCCCAATTGAGTGGCTTGTAGAAAACCGTTGGGCCACTGTCACCTTGTCTTTAGCTGACGCTACAGTAAACGGTACACCAAATATTGCTGCTGTGGACGCAATTCGTATCCGGTTCAAAGACAACGCAGTCAAACCAATTACAGTGCATGTTGGTGCTTTCTTTGCTATAGGTGTGGGCACGCCTGTATTGTCATATTCGTTTCATGGCAGTTTTGCGTCTACGTTTACAACCGCGCGTGAAGTGCTTGACAACAGTATTACACCTGCAACCGCTTTTGTGTCTATGGACAAGGTAGGTGGGGTTGATGCGTTAACACTTGATCAAATTAGACGTATGCATACTATTTCCGGTTGGGAGATCGGGATGGAAGGTTCTGGGGGTAATATGCGTCAATGGGGTGAAGGTTCAATACGGAGTGAGATTGATGCCACACTTGACTGGGCAACAGTACACAGATTACCTATGATCGGATTTGCTTACCCAGAAGGTCAATTTTGCACATTATCCAGCGACACAGGCACCAGCGTATTTGAAATTATATCAGAATACTTTGACTATGGTCGCACTCTTAACCAAACTCACCAAGAACTACCAGCGGCACTGGACCCACACGGCTTACGTGTCATCCATGCTACGAACGGGGTCACGGCTGGTACGATCACAGCGGCCATTACAGCAGCTAAGGCTAAGGGTGAATGGATTATACTTGCATTTGGTGATCTCGTGACGACACCGACCAAATCGGCTGAATATTCTATTGCTAATTTCAACACAATTACGGCGTTCGTTGAGGCCGACGGTATCCGCGTCGATACAATCGGCCAAATCTTTAGCGAAGCATAAAGATGTATGGATATTTCCAACAAGCAAAAAGAAGCATTTGCACTGGCGCTGCTAAAAACGCCGGATGAACCGTACAAAGCGGCCTTGCTGGTTTTCCCAGACGATATAACTTTAGCTATGGAAGCGAGCAAAGCCCTACCCAGCGATGCTTACGTGGTAGAATATATCGGGGCCATACCGTCCGATGAAATTGACGCTATCGGTGTTCCTACCAAGAATGACGTTATTCGCTCTATATGGAATAGACTGGCGAAAGTTGTAGACCATGAAACATTCTTCAAAGGCACGAAAGCGCTAGAACCGTGGTTACTCGAGAACGGTAATAACGGTGGGCTTGGAAACACATACAACGATAATCGCAGCGTAATATTGTTCAAAGACCATGGTACAGATGAAGAATGGGCTAAGGCTGCGGTGGAACAACAGTCAAAGTTAGTTGAACATGCTACCGGGCCGTCATAAAGTCGAGGAAATATTAACGAGGTCAAAGGCCCAAGGGCTTGGCTTGCCCGTGGCGTGGGAGCCTATAAAGGGGTCCAGCCAAGAACTAGCGTTAGACACTAGGTGCCACCATACACTCTACCACGGGGCGCGTGGCCCCGGAAAAACCATAACGCAACTTATGAGATTTCACGCACGTGTGGGTATAGGTTACGGGTCGCATTGGCGGGGTGTTATTTTCGATAGAGAGTTTAAAAACCTTGCCGACTTGGTTGCGCAGTCCAAGCGTTTCTTTCTAAAAATCGGGGATGGCGCGCGATTTATGTCGAGCGCAAGTGAATTCAAATGGGTGTGGCCGTCGGGTGAAGAATTACTATTTAGACATATAAAGAAGCCCGGCGATTATGACAACTTCCACGGGCACGAATACCCATTCATTGGTTGGAACGAGTTAACCAAATACCCTACGTCCGAATTGTATGATAAAATGATGAGTACAAACCGTTCGTCATTCAGCCCATTACGTGACACACCTAAGCGTATGTGTCACAATGGTGGACCAGCTTTAACACACGATGACGGTAGTGTTATGTATTCCACCACAGACGGAAAACCCCTACCACCTATCCCGTTAGAAGTGTTCAGCACAACCAACCCCAATGGACCGGGACACAATTGGGTTAAAATGCGTTTCATCACACCGGCTAAGAATGGTGAAGTTGTGCGAACAGGGGTAAACGTGTTTAACCCGCAAACGCAACAGGATGAGGTTGTTGTAAAAACACAGGTAGCCATTTTTGGTAGTTACAAGGAAAACATTTATTTACCCCCGGAATACGTGGCCGAATTGGAGTTGATAACAGACCCAAACTTGCGCGCCGCATGGTTGTACGGTTCATGGGACGTTAACGCCGGGGGTGCGTTTGACGACTTATGGTCGGTTAACACACATGTACTATCACGATTTCCTATACCCGAAAATTGGCGCGTTGATAGGGCTTTTGACTGGGGGTCGTCGCACCCGTTTAGTGTTGGCTGGTTCGCAGAAGCCAACGGCGAAGAAATTGAACTACCTAACGGTAGTACCTTCTGCCCGCCCCGTGGAACGCTTATACAAGTCGCTGAATGGTATGGCACCGACACTATAGGCACGAACAAAGGTACTAAACTATCCGCCCCTGACATTGCCATCGGCATTAGAGACCGCGAAATAACTTTGATGTTAAATGGCTGGATACCCATGCAACCGTTACCCGGACCCGCTGACAATCAAATACGCGACGTTCGCGAAAGCGACGTTGATACTATTGAAAAGAAAATGAGCGATAAAGGCATACGCTGGACTAAATCAGATAAGTCAAGGGGGTCACGCAAAAATGGTTTCCAGCTATTGCGCGACAGGCTAGAAGCATCTACAAGAGGTGAGGGACCGGGGTTATATTTTATGACTAACTGTGTTGCTTCCATAACTCTTATACCATCGTTGCCCCGTGATGAAAACAACCTAGACGACGTTGATACGAACGCGGAAGACCACACTTATGATATGGTGCGTTATCGCACATTAAAAGGCAGCAACCGCATGGCTACAACTATAAACATTAAACAAATAACGTAGGACGGCACGATGGCTAATAAAATTCAAAGCGGGGCAAATTTCACACGTACAGAACTACGGGCTAGACTGGCGGATTACAGGAAGATTATTGACTGTGTAACTGGCGAAAGTGCGATCAAAAAGGGTGCTACCACATACCTGCCTATGCCCAATGCTGACGACCAAAGCAGTGAAAACATGTCGCGCTATGCGGCTTATCTAGCGCGGGCTGTCTTTTACAATGTCACACAGAACACACTATCAGGGCTTGTAGGCGAGGTGTTCCGCAAAGACCCGGTTGAAGAAATACCTACCGCCCTTGAGGTTGTTCTTGATGATGCAAATGGGGATGGGCTTACACTAACACAATTTGCCAAGAAGGCCACACGGTTCACGCTGTCACTAGGCCGTGCTGGAATACTCACAGACTACCCAGCTATTGAAGGTGGGGTAAGTAAGGCGGATATTAATGGCGGGTCTATACAACCAACTATCACGGTCTATCGGGCGACAGAAATAATTAATTGGAAAACGAGCAAAACGCTCAATAAAACCGTGTACACTCTTATTGTCTTAAAAGAGTTCTACGACAGTGAAGACGATGCGGACGGCTTTTCCGTCACACTTAAAGAACAAATACGCGTACTTAGGTTGCGCGACGGTGTTTACGGCGTTCAATTGTACAGAAGTGGAGCAGTGTATGGTGAAGAAATTATACCCACAGACAGTAATGGCAATTCATTCGACGTTATACCGTTTACATTTATCGGCTCGGAAAACAACGACAGCGAAGTAGACTATGCCCCTATGCTTTCCATTGCGTCAATCAATATTGGGCACTACCACAACAGCGCCGACTACGAAGAAAGTTCGTTTACAACCGGGCAACCGACGGTAGTAGTTTCCGGTATTACAGAAGAATGGGCAAAGAATGTACTAAATGGTGAGTTACGTATGGGTGCTCGTGGCGGTATTATGTTGCCAGAAGGTGGCGGGGCTAACCTGCTGCAAACAGAACCGAACACAATGCCGTTTGAGGCCATGTTGCATAAAGAGAGGCAAATGGTAGCATTAGGGGCTAAACTCGTTGAAAACAAGGAAGTACAGCGCACGGCCACAGAAGCAGGCATAGACAACGCCAACGAAACGTCCGTGCTGGCTAATATAGCCAAGAATGTAAGCGCGGCCATTGTATTCGCTTTGGAGTTCGCTGCCCGATTTGTTGGGGTGGAAGGTGAAGAAATCAAGTACGCGCTGAATACTGATTTTATGATCGCCCGTATGACCGCACAAGACAGGGCACAAATCATTGCAGAATGGCAAGGTGGTGCTATCACGTTTGAAGAAATGAGGGGAGCATTACGCAAGACAGGTGTAGCCACACTGGACGACGACGCAGCGAGGGCGGCTATTGATACAGAACTCGACGAAGCTATGAAGCGGTCCATCGCGGCTATTGATACAGAACTCGACGACGACGACGTGACCGGGGGCGATGAGTAATGCCAGCAAGCCTAGTTGACGCTTTCACGCGCCATCAGATATATTTAGAGGGGTATAAGGACGGGCAAGAAAAACGCTTCGACCCTATCCTATTGGGGCTGTTCACGACCATAACTAGCGCGTTAGCGTCCATGCGAGTAGAACGCCTAAATGAGTTAACGCGGGGTCAACTCTTTCTGTTGATACGTAAAATAAACAATATACAGAATGTTCCGCAGGCTAAATTCAAGCGAGAATTCATCGCCGAAATGAGGCGGCTAGCCAACACCGAAAACACTATTAACACAACCATAATGGGAACAATAGAAGGCAAGACGCTAGAACAGGCGCGCGATGAAACTGGGCTTGCGGGGCTACTTGGTTGGGCCGCGTTGCGTAAAACCGATAAGGGCCGCAAGAAACTGTGGGCAAACCTGAAAGAGACTGTTGACCCAGCGAGTGGTCTAAAGCCATTGGTGTTAATGGACAGCTACCTAGCGTCTGTTCGCAAGAATATTAGCCAAATCATCACGCGTGGCTATGCTAACGGAGATACTGTGCAAACTACCATAAATAATATATTCGGTACTAAACCCAAACGGTTCAACGACGGGTATATATCTAAGGCTAAGCGACAAGGGGTGGCAGCTTTCAGAACTATAGCGCAACATATAAGCACGCGTGTTCAAGCCGGTGTAGCTTCCTTGTTCTATCGACAATATGAATGGGTGGCTGTACTCGACAATAATACCACGGCCATTTGTCGGGGTCGTGACGGTAATATATACACCTACGGTATCGGACCCTTACCACCCGCCCATTATCAATGCAGATCGCGGGCCGTACCTGTGCCTAATGGGTCGGCGTATAATAGTAGCCCTGCTAGTTTCTTTGGTTGGTTGAAAGCGCAACCGGCAACATTTCAGCGCGACATAATCGGGTCACGCTTATCTAAGCGAATGCGTGACGGGCGATTGACCGCTGCGCAGCTTGGCAAATTTAGGTCGAATAGAGAATTGACCTTAAAACAATTTACCGATAAAATAAACTTGATGTTAACAACCTAGGACGGTGTTCTAGCGAATAGGAATGGTAGTACCATGGCGCTTAAATTTAAAATTGATGAAAAGACTTTCAAGAAACTATCTAAAGACCTTCAAGCTGAATATACAGAAAAAGACGGCGAATATACGCTTGATGTGGCTGGCGCTGGTGATATTGACAACGGGGCGCTTAAGCGGGCTAAAGACCGGGCCGTACAAGAGCGCAAAGAAGAAAAGAAACGAGCCGATGAGGCAGAGGCTAAACTAGCTGACCTAGGTGATGTTGACGCAAAGAAGCGCGGTGACATAGAAACACTTGAAAAATCATGGGGCGATAAGGCGGCAAAAGCTAAAGAAGATAACGACGCGATTATTGCAAGTAAGGATAAATTCATATCAAAAATGCTTGTATCGAACGTGGCTACTGCTATGGCTTCTGAAATTTCTACAAGCCCCGCGCTAATTTTACCCCATATTCAATCGCGGCTGGTAGCTGATCTTGATGGCGACGAACCGACAACCAAGGTACTTGGTGCAGACGGTAAGGTGTCCGCGCTAACGGTTGCCGATTTACAAAAAGAATTTGTTGACAATAAAGACTTTGCGCCTATTATTGTCGCGAGTAAGGCTAGCGGCGGTGCCGGGGATAAAGGCCAAAAAACAGGGTTAGGCGGTGCCCCCCGACAATCAGATGATAAGCCGCTAGACCTAACTACGCTATCAAGCGCAGACCTTGCGGCTACTTTAAAAGCAAATAAAGAAGCCGACTAGGAGACACCAAAATGGCACTTTCAGACCTCGCAGTATTTTCAGAATACGCTTACAGCGCTGCTACAGAAGTTCTTATGCAGCAAGTACAATTATTCAATGCAGCTTCACGCAATACCCTTACCCTCACTTCGAAGGCTAATCAGGGGGATTATTCCGACGAAGCATTTTGGAAAAAGATCGGCGGTCTCGTCCGTCGTCGGAATGCTTACGGGGCGGGGGCCGTCGCCCCGGTCAACCTTCAACACTTGGTCGATACAAGCGTGAAGGTAGCTGCTGGTACACCACCAGTAAATATGCCACCATCGCAATTTAAATGGATACAACGTAGCCCGGAAGAAGCCGGGGCCTTTGTTGGGCAGCAGCTTGCTATTGATATGCTCGCCGATATGATCAATACAGGGATTATCGCCACGACAGCAGCACTTGGCCAAGTTGCTGCTGTCGTACACGATGGTACAGCAGCAACCCTTAATGCTTCTGCGTTGAACAATGGGGCGCGACTGTTTGGTGACAATTCAAACTCTATTGTTGCGTGGATTATGCACTCAAAAGCTGTACATGACTTCTACGGTGATGGTATCGCGAATGCTAATTCGTTGTTTACCTACGGTACAATTAACGTATTGTCAGACCCGTTCGGTCGCGTGTTTGTCGTTACAGACAGTACCGGGCTACTTACAGTCGGGGTGCCTAATAATTATCATACGCTGGGACTTGTTCCTGCCGCATGTGTAATTGAGCAAAACGACGACTTTGAAGACAGCATACAGACCACCAATGGCGATGAAAACATTGAGCGCACCTATCAATCTGAATGGTCGTACAACGCCGGTGTCAAGGGTTTTGCATGGGATAAAACCAACGGTGGTAAGTCACCAACCACGGCGGCCTTGGCTACTGCTACCAATTGGGACCAGTACGCTACCGATAATAAGTCGCTTGCTGGGGTTGTTGTTAACACACTGTAAGTTAAACGGTGTGTTGATTAATAAGGGCGGCGTACGCACGCCGCCCTTATTTTCACAAAAAAACAAGGATAAAACAAATGTCAGTAAAATTTCCGCGTATTCTGTTTTTCATTAAAGGTAGTAACCCATCGCTTGAAGAACAACTCGCAGCAGAACAGTTAGCCCCGTGTCGTGTTGGTTTTCGAAATGTAATCTTTATGGATGATAATACAGCACTCGAGGATTGCGACGGTGTGATAGGTGAACATACCCCGAAAGCGTATAAGAAAAAGTATGCGTCTGCGAAGGAAGCTATCGAAAAGTATCAAGCAAACCGTCTTAAGGCGTATGAGGCCAAAACCGAACAGGCCAAAAATGCCAAAGTCAGCGTTGCAGAAGACAAGCAGAAACAAGCTGACAAAAGCGTGGATGCAGCACAGGCCGCGCTAAATGTGGCAGCTGATAAGAAGGTTATCAAAGATGCGGAAGCGAAAAAGGCTAAGGCTAGTTTGGCCTTAGCCAAAGAAAACGCAAATAAAAAGGTTACAGGCAAGCAGTCAACCACAACCAAGGAAGCAAATGCAGCCGGGGCCGGGTGGAAAAATAACGCATAACAGTAGCAAGGGCGGCGTTTTAGATGACACTTTTGGTAGAAGACGGCAGCAATGTGGCTGGGGCTAATACTTATGTTGACCTAGCCGGTGTGCGTGCCTATGCGTTGACAAGGGGTGTCACACTAGACCCGAACGACGCTATACTAGAGCCTTTAGTGCATAAGGCCATGGACCTACTAGAGGGGTTCCGTTCGCGCTATCAGGGGACCAAAACGACGGCCACGCAGCCGCTACAGTTTCCCCGAACGGGGTTACAGATTGATTGTGTTGATTTTGATGCAAACAGCATACCTATCGAGTTGATCAACGCTGAAAATCAGATCATTATGGAACAGCACGCGGGCATTGATTTATCCCCCACCAAAAGCGGAGCGTTCATCATTGAAGATACTGTAGGGCCTATAACGACCAAGTATTCAGACGTTGAAGGACCGGGGGTTGGTAAGGCCCCGATCATGCCAGTAGTCGAAGACCTCTTAGCACCGTTGTTCGTGGCGTGTGGGCAGGGGTTATTGTTAAAGACCATTAAGGTATAGTTATGGGCGTGTATGACATACAGATAGCCAGTGCCAAACGACAGATAGCCGCTAAGGGCCGTATTGTCGAGTTTCGCCAGCTTGACGTAGCGCCTGCGGACAGAGCAAAACCGTGGCGTGGTGCTGAAAATCCCCGCCAAACAGGTACAGGGGCTAATCTGGTTTCTGCCTCTGCTGTATTTGTTCCTATCACGGGACAAACTAAACTGGGTTCACGCGCGATACCGGACGCGCTTTTGTTAGAAATGGAGCAAACACTAATAACAGCGCCTGATACGCCTATAGATGATTTCAATGAAATTGTTGACGCAGACGGTACAACATGGCGAATACTGCTTATGGACGTATTACGGCCGGGCGATGCTACTATAATGTACTTTTTAGGAGTGGCAAGGTGAGTGTAACAATAGGTGAAGCGCGTGACGAAATAGAACAAATGTTTGCGACCGCGTGGGGCGGGGCTACCCAACTTGTGTTTGACGATACAACTGCCCAGCCGGATAGAGGTAACGACGCACACGGCAACCCTAACGAATTCGCCCGCGTGACTATAAAGCACAACGGCGGTGGCGCGGACGGTGTGTCTAATAAGTCTTTTCTGTACCACGGTGTGGTTATTATACAGATATTCACAGCGTACGGTATGGGTCAAACAAGATCAGACGCGTTATTGCTTTTGGCCATGAAAGCGTTTAGGGGCAAGAAGACACCGGGTGGCATATGGTTTAGGTCGGTTGCCCCCCACGAGATGGGCCACGACGGTTCATATTTTCAAGTAAACGTAACCGCAACTTTTGAGTATAACGATAGGGATTAAACACAATGGCCAACGTAGTAAAAATTGACAGTAACGATACCGGATTTCGCATTGCAGAAGAAGCGGTGTTTGGTCAGCTTTCTGGTAGCGAGGTCTGGTATCCTTACGAGCCTAACTCGCATAGCGACAACGGACCGGAATACGTGAAAGAAAGCCGCCGCCCTATTAGTGAGGATGGCCAGCGGCTAAAGCCCGTCCTGATTGATTTGAACGTCGCGGATGGGTTTAACCAAGACCTGACACAGACAAACGTCCAGCGGCTACTACAGGGCTTTCTATCAGCCAACTATAGAACCAAAGGCGAGGAAGTTGTAACGGCTGTTGACATTGACACAATCAACCCTGATGAATATGAAGTTGCGTCTACTACTGGCTTTCTTGTGGGTAGCATCATAAAAGGTTCAAATTTCACGAACGCGGGGAATAACACGGTTAATCTGGTTACAGCCATTGTGCCTGATGTGTCAGTTGAGGTAGCCGATGGTGTACTGACAGCGGAAGCATTGCCGCCTTCTGACGCTCAAATAACTGTAGTTGGGCACGCGGCAGCCCTTGGTGACATTAATGTGGATGTTACGGGCACGTTTCCCGCTCTTACGTCCAGCGTGCTAGACTTTACAACCCTTGGGCTTAACGTGGGAGAAAAGATATTTGTAGGTGGTGATACTGCGAGCAATGGGTTTACTAACGTGGCAAACAACGGGTTTAAGCGCATTCGTTCTATTTCCGCTAATCGACTGGAATTTGATAAGTCACTACTGGAGATGGTCAATGAAGTAGCTGCGGGCGTTACCTTGCTTATGTATTTTGGCCGCGTACTCAAAAATGAAAAGGGCGCGTTTAAGGTGCGCAAATCTTATGTTTCCGAACGCACGTTAGGTGCACCCGACGATGCACAACCTACGGAAATTCAGGCCCAATACAACCATGGTCTTAGCTGTAGTGAGTTGACTATTAATGTGCCTATAGCAGGCAAGATAACTATGGACATGTCTTTTGTCGGTATCAGTAGTAGTGTTGTTGATGGACCCACACCACTAAAGGCTGGTGCGCGACCTGCTCTTGCTGATTGTGCCGACGCATACAACAGCTCAAGCGATTTTAACACATTCAATATGTCTGTGTTTACTGATGGCATTGAAGCGCCCACACCGTTGTTCGGGTTTGTTGAAGATTTGAGCATTACGATTAATACGAATATTACGGTCAATAAAGCCGTTAGTACATTCGGCGGGTTTAGTGTGTCGTTTGGTTCCTTTGACGTAGGCGGCAGCGTTAACGCATATTTCTCGCACGTTGACTCTATCCTCGCTATTGAAGCAAATTCTAATATGACTATCAGCGCTGAAATGGTCCGTAATAACACGGGTATAGTTATAGATATGCCGCTAATCGGGCTTGGGGGCGGCCGACTTGCGATTGAACAGGACGCGCCACTAAAAATACCCGTAGACGTAGAGGCTGCTACAGCTAAATGTATCGACCCTAACCTTGATCATACTATCATGTTCGTATTTTATGATTATCTACCCACAATAGCAGCCGTTTAGGCCGCTATCCCCAACAAGAAACAGGAATTGTTATGAGTAAAAATATTTTCGACCAGTACGAAACAAACAAAGAACTTGAAACTAAAGGTGTCGTATTAGACTACGGTACAGACCGCGTAACAGTACGGCCCGCCGGTGGTACGAACAAGCGCTACGTAAGCGTTTTAGATAAACAGGCTAAAGACCACAAACGGGCTATGAGCCTTGACGTACTCGACCACAACATAGGGCTGCGCATTCTGTACATTACTTATTCTCTTGCTGTAGTTATCGGGTGGGAAACCTGCGTATCTGGTGAGGAATTGAGTGACGATGGTGTGGATACGCGCAAATGGACTAAGGGTATAACTAACCCGGATGGGGATAAACCCACACCATTCACACCTGAAAACGTCGTAAAGACTTTTACCCGGTTGCCCCGCCTGTTTCTTGACATGAAAGAAGAATGCGAAAGCGTGCAATTGTTCCAAGCACAGTCAAAGGAAGCAGACGCAAAAAACTTGTCCGGTTCTTGATCTACACTTTAGAACAAGGACCGCATGAACGACGTATAATAGAGCAGTGTATGCGCTACGAACAAGAAATACCGGACGCGATAAAGAATGCGCCCGAATTGGCGATAGGTCTAGGTATGTACTATGAAGCATTCCACGACTTATCAAGTTCTAGGGTAGGCAATGCTATACCGTGGCGTGAAGTGAACCACTATTGTAAAGAGAAGGGGTATTCAGAAGAACAACAGGATACAATGCACTATGTTATAGCTAGTCTAGACGAAGCACGGGCGGTTTTCATCAAAATGAGGAATAAAGGTAGTGAAACTGATTGATTTAGACCGCGCACTTAAGCGAACAGTGAAAAACATAGTTGTTAACACAAACAACACCACAAAGGAAACAGCTTTTGAAATAGTGCGCGTTCTTATCCCTGCTACTCCAGTTGATACGGGACTAGCCCGGGGTAACTGGCAGGGCAGTTTGGGTGGGTCAAATAGTGGTACTGTGGATACCAAAAGCAAGGAATCACAACGACAAGTTCGTAGACTATTAAATGTTATTAAGGGGAGAAAAGAAGGACAATCAATCCACATAAGGAATAATCTACCATACATTAAACCGCTAAATATGGGGCATTCTAAACAAGCCCCGGCTGCATTTGTTGAATTAGCGGTAGAGACCGGACGTAGGAAAGTTAAAACAGCAAAGTTGCTTAAGAAATGACCACAGAACATATTGAGATTGTCGTAACTGATAAGGGTACTAAGATAGTACGCCGCAACATTGAGACTATAGGTAAAGCGTCCAACAAATCAGCTAAAGATATTGGTAGGCTTAATAGCGTTCTTAGGAGCGTTAAGGGTAGCGGTGTGGGTAGGGCATTAAGTCGCAATATTTCCGATGTTGGCGTGGAAGCGCGCAAAAGTGCGTCGGGGGTTAATTTGCTTAGGGGTGCTTTGGGTGGGCTTAGTGTAATATTTGCGGGCCGCGCATTAATCAACTTGGTTGATACGTATGCTAACCTACAAAATAGGTTACGCCTTGTTACCACAGGTACAGAAGATTTAGCGAACGTAACAGAAGAATTATTTGGTATAGCACAACGTACACGCGTTGGCTTTGAAAGTACAGCAGACGCGTATAGCAAGATTATCACTGTTTCTAACTCGTTGGGCGTATCGCAGAAAGAAACCCTAGAATTTGTTGAAGGACTTAACCAAGCTATTGTACTGTCTGGTGTTAGTTCCGATCAGGCCAGCGCCGGGTTGCGCCAATTCATACAGGGCTTTGGTAAGGGCAAACTGGATGGGGACGAACTTAAATCAACCGTTGAAAATATCGCTGGCGTGGCCGATGTGTTGGCTAAACAATTAGGCGTAACGAGGGTAGAGTTAACCAAAATGGGCGAAAGCGGGGAAATTACAAGTAAAGTAATGCTAGAGGCGTTTTCAAATCAACGCGCGGAATTAATAGCTAAGTTTGCTAAGACGATACCCACGATAAGCCAAGCTATGACAAATCTAGGTACTGCGATGCTTAAATATATTGGTCAAGTTGATCAGGCTGCGGGGGCCAGTAGCGTATTAGCGCAAGCCATACTATTAGTGTCAAGAAACTTGCATATCATTATACCGCTTGTTGCTTCACTTGCCGCTGTGATCACGGTCAACCTAGTTGTAGGGGCGTTGGGGGGCCTGAAAAAGAACTTACTTTTAGCTGTTGTAGGACTAAAGAAATTCGCCGCCGGTGTCCTTATAGTGTCGCGGGCTATCAAAGTATTGACGCTAGCGCTGGCTAGAAACCCATTTGGCTTATTGCTAATCATACTCACCACGTTCGCTGCCACCCTTTTAACCATATCGGGCAAATGGGAAGCATTTGTAGACACAATAATAGGGTATTTGCGCAAACTGAAAGATATTTTCTTTAATGTGTTTGGTTCTATAGCCGAATTCTTTGGTTTTAAGGCCAAAGAAATTGATAGAACATTTGACGCGCTTTCTTCTAGTGTTAGTAGTCTTGTATCCGATACGATTGACAGTGGCAACGCTGCGTCGGATGCGGCCAACAAAGCGGAACGAGACGCGGCTAGAGCATTGAGGGCAGCGGAAAAGGCTAAGAAGGCTTCTATCGCCGCTAATAACTTCACACAGAAGAATAATTACGACCAACGTAGTGCCGTCAAGGGTGATAATTTCACTACTGTGGGTAATGGCATAGATAATAATACAGGCGTGCAGAACGATGATTTTACTATTACTGGCAGCACAGCAGGAAGTATATCAACGGATAGTGGCGACAATGGTCGGTTCTCTACAGACGGTGATTTTACTGGCTCCACACAAAAGCGAAGCGGTTTTAAGTCATCAGGCAATCATATCAAGGATTTATTATCTGGTTTCAACGCGCGTTCATCGCTTACTGGTTACGCTAACGGAGGTTCGTTTCAGGTAGGCGGTAACGCGGGGGTTGATCAAAACGTGCTAAGTATCAACAACACACCTGTAGCACGAGTAAGCCGGGACGAAACTATTAACGTAGTACCGGCAAGTAGTGGTAGTAGTAGTAGTAGTAGCGGCGTGGGTGGCAGTAGTGGCGGGGGTGGGAATGCAGGC
>Ga0256839_1000771_pt1 | contig 41001 bp, 34 predicted proteins | sample 354166metaG_FD_185968 | JGI IMG/M metagenome (GOLD analysis project Ga0256839, IMG submission 185968) | Hydrothermal vent microbial communities from Mid Atlantic Ridge, Atlantic Ocean - 354-166 | ecosystem: Environmental > Aquatic > Marine > Hydrothermal vents | place: Atlantic Ocean: Mid...
GCCCCTGTCATTTCGACCACACGCCCCTGTCATTTCGACCGAAGGGAGAAATCCTGTACCAGCGGCTTCAGATTCCTCGCTGCGCTCGGAATGACATGGAAATGTCACCTCGACCGGTGGGAGAAATCCTCCCCGCTGCCCCCCAAGATTTCTCGCTGCGCTCCATGCGGGCTGCCCATGCCTTGCATGCAGGCAACTCCCGATAAGTTTCAGGCCCCGGACTTTCTCTGCACACCGGTCTTGTGCCATCATTGCATGGTGGCCGGCTCAACCCCGAACGGAAAGAACCGCGCGGCGGGCGACGAAGTCCAGCGGGAAAAGCCGCAAAAAGAACAACCAGGCGGCTCGGCGGCCGGCAACACCTCAGCATACACCTTACCTGAATCCGCATGAGTTATACATTGTTGATCACCGTTCTGGCCGTGCTGTGCTATTTCGGCGCGGCAGGCCTTCTGTGGCGGCGCCTGTCACGGGGCACCGGCAAGCAGCTTCCCAGCAAGCTCCCCCCCATCATCCTGGGTTTCATCGGAGCCGGCCTCCATGCGGGCATCCTGTATGGGAATATTTTCACGCTGGCCGGCATCAACTTCGGCTTCTTTCACGCCCTGTCCCTGATTTTCTGGCTCATCGTCCTGCTGTTGCTGGTCACCGCGGTGAGCAAACCGGTGGAGAACCTGGGCATTGCCATTCTGCCGCTGGCGGGGGGCGCCATCCTCCTGGAATATTTCATTCCCTCGGTACATTTCCTGCAGGCCGACGAGCGTCACCTGGAAATCCACATCTTTCTCTCCGTCATTGCCTTCAGCATGCTCAACATCGCTGCCGTGCAGGCCATTCTCCTCGCCATCCAGGACCAGCACCTGCACGCCAAGCGGCCGGGAGGCTTCATCCGCCTGCTCCCCCCTCTCCAGACCATGGAGACCCTGCTGTTTCAGATGATCGGTCTGGGTTTCATTCTCCAGACCCTGTCACTGCTCACCGGCTTCCTCTACCTGGACGACCTTTTTGCCCAGCACCTGGCACACAAGACCGTGCTGTCCATCGTCGCCTGGCTGGTGTTCGCCATTCTGCTCTGGGGACGCTGGCGCTTCGGCTGGCGGGGCAAGACGGCCATCCGCTGGACCCTGTGGGGATTCATCTCGCTTGCCCTGGCCTATCTGGGCAGCAAGCTGGTACTGGAAATCCTTCTCGGCAACTGATGCCCGCCATGCCAGCCCTCGCCCCTGATTTCCCACCTGATTCCAGCATCCTGGCATCTGCCAGCGCACTGGAACGCAGACGATGAACGAGCCCTCCCTTCTCCTGCTGTCCCTCTCCCTGCTGCTGCTGATCTTCCTGTCGGCCTTCTTCTCGGCGTCGGAGACCGCCATGATGCGCCTCAACCGTTACCGCCTGCGTCACCTGGTACAGGCGGGGAACCGGCCGGCGCGGCGCGCGGCCCAGCTCCTGGAACGCCCGGACCGCCTCATCGGCATCATCCTGCTGGGCAACAACTTCGTCAATATCCTGGCCTCCTCCATTGCCACCATCATCGCCCTGCGCTACTTCGGCGAGGCCTGGATCGCCGCCGCCGCCGGCATCCTCACCTTCGTCATCCTGATATTCGCTGAACTCACCCCCAAAACCATGGCGGCCCTGCACCCGGAGCGCATCGCCTTTCCCGCGGCCTATCTCCTGAAGCCGCTGCTGGTGGTGTGCTACCCCCTGGTCTGGACCATCAACGCCATCGCCAACGGCCTGCTGCGGCTGGTGGGCGTCACACCGGAGGATGACAGCGTACAGCAGCTGAGCAGCGAGGAACTGCGCACCGTGGTCAACGAGGCCGGCGCCCTGATCCCCAAGAAGCACCAGAAAATGCTGCTCAATATCCTGGACCTGGAAAAGGTCACCATCGAGGACATCATGGTGCCGCGCAACGAGATCGTCGGCATCGATCTCAACCAGCCGGAAGACGAAATCGTCCACATCCTCACCAGTTGCCAGTACACCCGCCTGCCCCTCTATTACGACGACATCGACAATGTGACGGGCATCCTGCACATCCGCAATGCCCTGCCGCTGATCGCCCGCGAGGCATTCAACAAGCAGCAGTTGCTGGAAATCGCCCGGGAGCCTTATTTCGTCCCGGAAGGCACACCGCTCAACACCCAGCTGCTCAATTTCCAGCGCCACAAGCGGCGTATCGGCCTGGTGGTGGACGAGTACGGCGACATCGAAGGTCTCATCACGCTGGAGGACATCCTCGAAGAAATCGTCGGCGAGTTCACCACCGACATCGCCGAGACCATCCGCGACGTCCACCCCCAGGAAGACGGCAGCTTTCTCGTGGAAGGCAGCGCCAACATCCGCGTCCTGAACCGCACCATGCACTGGGATCTGCCCACCACGGGACCCAAGACCCTCAACGGCCTGATCACGGAGTATCTGGAATCCATCCCCGCGCCGGCCACCAGCCTGCGCATCAACGGCTATACCATAGAAATACTGCAAACCACGGAGAATGCGGTGAAGACAGCACGCATCATCCCCCCCCGGCATGAACAAAAACCGGAGCTGCCGCCTGATCAGACGAGCGACCGATCTTCCGCAGAGGGCACGGGAGCGGAAGACAGGACAGACTGAAAGATCCGTCAGTCCCCAGCGGCTTCGATCATCTCGCGCGCGTGGGCGCGGGTACGGGCGGTGATGCGCACCCCGCCCAGCATGCGGGCGATCTCCTCGCGCCGCGCCGCCTCGTCCAGGCACCGGATGTCGGTCGTGGCCACGCCGTCCGCCGTGGTCTTGCTCACGCGATAATGCCAATGCCCCTGGGCGGCGACCTGGGGCAGATGTGTGATACACAGTATCTGGCGCCTGGCGCTCAGGGTACGCAGCTCCTGGCCGATGACTGCCGCGATCCGCCCTCCCACTCCCACATCCACTTCGTCGAAAACGAAGGTGGGCACCCCGCCCCGCTGTGCCGTGGCCACGTGAATGGCGAGACTGATGCGGGACAACTCCCCTCCCGAGGCCACCTTTGCCAATGGACGCAAGGGATGGCCCGGATTGGCGCTCACCTGGAATTCAACACCATCACTCCCCCGGGCCGAGTGCCGTTTCCCCGGCAGGGGCTCGACGGTAACGACAAAACGCCCCCCGGACATGCCGAGGCACGCCATGCGCTCACTGACCTCCTCTGCAAGGCGGCCGGCGGCCCGGCGACGGCTCTCGCGCAATGCCGCAGCGGCTTCGGCATAACGCGCCTGCGCCCGGGCGATCTCACCGGCCAGCGCCTCCCGCCGTTCTTCCGCCGCCGCCAGTTGTTCGCAATGCTGCGCCAGCCGGTGGGACAGGGCCGGCAGCTCGGCCAGGGAGACGCGGTGCTTGCGCGCCAGATCGTGCAAGGCCGACAGGCGCTGCTCCACCTCGCGAAGCCGCGCCGGATCCAGCTCCAGCCCGTCACAGTAGTGACGCAATTCTGCCGCCGCCTCCCGGAGCTGGATCAGGGCACCGTCGAGCAGCTCCACCACCGGACCAAGCCGTGGATCCGTGCCCTGCATGCCCTGCAAGGCCGTGTTCAAGCGCGCCAGGGCCGCAACCGGGGCCGCCTCCTCTTCCGCCTCCAGCTGGATCAGAGCCTGGCGGGCGGTGGCCAGGAGTTCACCGGCATGCGCGAGGCGCCGGTGCTCCTCTTCGAGCACCTCGATGGCTTCGGCTGACAAGCCCAGGGCCTGGAGTTCCTGCAGCTGATAACGCAGCAGTTCCAGACGGTCACCGCTGGATGCGAGGCCTTCCAGCTCGGCCTGCTCCGCCTCCAGCCGGCACAGGGTTTCGTGATGCTCTGCCACCGCTGCCAGCAGGGCGGGATGATCGGCATATTCGTCCAGGAGCTGCAGCTGGAAATCGCGGCGCAAGAGGGACTGGTGTTCGTGCTGGCCATGGATGTCCACCAGGAGGGCACCCAGTTCCAGCAATTGCCGGCGGGCAACGGGTCGGCCGTTGATATAGGCCCGCGACCTGCCCTCCACGCCGATGGTGCGCCGCAGCAGGCACTCGTCGTCCTCATCCAGCTCCCGCGCCTCCAGCCACGCCCGGGCGGGGGCGCCGTCGGGCACCGTGAAGCCGGCACAGATCTCGGCCCGCCGTGCGCCGTGACGCACCATGGCGCTGTCGGCGCGGTTTCCCAGGGCCAGCCCCAGAGCCTCGACGAGGATGGACTTGCCTGCCCCGGTCTCCCCGGTGAGCACCGTGAGACCCGCCTGGAAGTCCACGCTCAGCTCCCGCACCAGGGCAAAGTCACGCAATTGGATGAAATTCAGCACTGCCGCCGCCCTTTCACCCTGTTTCAGGTCTTCAGCGGATTCTCTGCCCAGTGCAGCTTGGCCCGCAGCAGTTCGTAATGATTGTGTTGCGCGGGATGCAGGAGACGGACGGGGCGGTCCTTCTTGCGCACCTGGATCCGGTCGCCTGCCATGAGACCGAAGGTGATCTGGCCGTCACAGGTCACCTGGGCATTGTCGTGGCGGTCGCAGACCACGATCTCGATATGCTTGTCCTCTTCCACCACCAGGGGACGGTTGCTCATGGTGTGAGGACAGACGGGCACCAGCACCAGGGCCTTCAACTGGGGATGGACAATGGGTCCGCCGGCGGAAAGGGCATAGGCCGTGGAGCCCGTGGGTGTGGAGACGATGAGCCCGTCGGCACGCAGACGGCTGACGAAGGTGCCGTCGATGTAGGTCTCCAGGCGGATCATCCGTGCCACGTTCCACTTGTGGACCACCACGTCGTTGAAGGCATCGCACTCGCTGATCACCTCCCCTTCCCGGAGAATACCCGCATGCAGCAGGATGCGTTCCTCGGTGAGATAATGGCCGCCCAGGATTTCCTCCATGCATTCCAGCATGGCATCCGGGGAAATGTCGGTGAGAAAACCCAGGTGACCGAGATTGATGCCCACCAGGGGAACGTCGTATTCCACCAGGGAGCGGGCCGCATTGAGCAGGGTCCCGTCGCCGCCCACCACCACGGCCAGATCGCAATGCCGGCCGATGTCGGTACGGCTGCCGATTTCAATACCCGGCCCCATCCCGGCTTCCAGGCCCGTTTCCATTCCGGCCTCCCCCAGCCCGGGCTTCCCCAGCGTGGTCTTCCCCAACGTGGTCTTCCCCAACGTGGTCTTCCCCAGTGTCTCGGCCGTGCCCTCGTCGATGATGACCCGCAGATCGCGCTCCCGCAGAAAGGCGCTCAGGCTGTGCAGGGCCTCCCCCATGCCAGGATCGCCATACTTGCCGATGAGCCCGATGGCCGTGAAACGTACCGGATCCGTCATGTCATGAAATTCCGCTCAATTTGCCAAACGTTACCACGGTATCCACGACTTGACCAAGGCGGCAAGCGGGGTGGCAAATGGGAGGACAGGCGCTCCGGCACCGGGAGATCATCTGTACGGCAAGGCAACCCATTGGATCCGGGGCGTCCTGCCACCATATTCTCAGACATCAGGCATGGTCTGTCCTTGACACCCGGAAGGTGAGTTGTTACTTTCGACTGGCACTCTACGAACCAGAGTGATAATTCGTAACTAATTGATTAATAATTATTTTTACGTCCTGCCATGACCCAGGCAATCAGTGAACGGGCCCAGCGCCTGCTGAAGACGCTGGTCGAGAGCTATATCCGCGACGGCGCCCCGGTGGGCTCCAAGAAACTGGCCCGGGAGTCCGGCCTGGACCTCAGCCCGGCGACCATCCGCAATGTCATGGCCGACCTGGAGGAAATGGGGCTCGTCACCTCACCGCATACTTCAGCGGGGCGCATTCCCACGCCTCAGGGCTATCGCCTGTTCGTGGACACTTTGCTGACTGTCAAACCCCTGGCACATGAGGAAATCCATCGCCTGAAATCCCAGTTCGACAGTGAGGGCACCATTCACGACGTGGCCAACGCCGTCTCGGGCATGCTTGCGGAAATCACCCGCATGGCGGGCGTCGTCATGCTGCCCCCCAAGGAGCGCCTGTCGCTGCGTCACATCGAGTTCCTCCCCCTGTCGGGGGACCGGGTGCTGGCCATCCTGGTGATCAACGAGCAAGAGGTGGAAAACACCATCATCCACACGCCCCGACCTTTCTCCCCCGCCGAACTGCAGCAGGCCGCCAATTATCTCAACAGCCTGTTCGCCGGCCAGAATCTGGCCATGGTGCGCCGCCAGCTGGTGACGGAACTGCGCACCACGCGGGAACAGATGGATCGCCTCATGCAAAACGCCATAGCACTTGCGGAACAGGTTTTCGAAAAGGACGACACGGGCGAGGAACTGGTACTCTCGGGGCAGACCCGGCTCATGGAATTCGAGGAGCTGTCCGACGTGGAAAAGCTGCGCGAACTCTTCGAGGCCTTCAGTGAAAAACGCCAGGTGCTGCACCTGCTGGATCAGTGCCTGCACAGTCAGGGGGTCCAGATCTTCATCGGCGAGGAGTCCGGCTATGGCGTGCTCAACGACTGCAGCGTGGTGAGCGCCCCCTATCAGATCGACGGCAAGGTACTGGGCGTCCTGGGCATCATCGGCCCCACCCGGATGAACTACGAACGGGTCATCCCCCTGGTGGACGTGACGGCGAAACTGGTCAGCGCCGTCTTGAAACAGAACCAGGCGTCCCAATACTAAGGCAATCGATAGTCAAGCGGCATTCAAAGCGACCCAGGCGTTCCGGATCAAGGCGCGGCCCGCAGGGAATGGCTGGCCCTTTCCAAGGGTCGCAACGCCGAGCCGGGACGCCTGGGTCGCTCCCTCCGGGCGGGCGGTCGGGCGGCCATTCGCGGTGTTGCGGCGGCTTGTCATAGGCGCGCCATGGCGGCGCCGCCGCGCCTTGCGACTGACCGCCCGACCACCCGCTGAAGGTCGCTTGACTATCGATTGTCTTAGTAAATACGGGATCCGGCCCGCCAGCGCCGGAATGGAAACAGAACGGTGTGTTTGCTATTTCCCTGGAAATTGCATACATTTTTCTGTTTTCTGTAATGCCGGTTTTTTCCTCTGTTTTCATTAATGACTCGGAGAGGGTGAATGAGCGAAGACAAGCATGTCGAACCGGAAGGGGGCAATGACAAGCCCGCCCCCCAGGACAAAGAATCACCCGCTGGAGGCGACGCATCATCCGCGGCAGAAGCCCCCCAGGCGGAGCAGGAACAATCCCGCGAAGAGCTCCTGCTCACCCTCCAGGATGCCCAGGCCAAGGCTGACGAGTACTGGAACCAGCTCCTGCGCGTCAGGGCAGAGCTGGAGAATGTCCAGCGCCGCGCCCAGCGCGAATTGGAAAACGCCCGCAAATTCGCCCTGGAAAAATTCGTCCGTGAGCTGCTGCCCGTACTCGACAGCCTGGAAATGGGACTGAACGCCGCCCAGGGTGAGGGGGTCGGCATGGAAAAAATGGTGGAAGGCCTGGACCTGACCCTGAAGATGCTTCGGGACACCATGGAAAAATTCGGCGTCCGCGCCGTGGATCCCGTGGGTGAAAGGTTCAACCCCGAACACCATCAGGCCATGAGCACCCAGCCCAGCGACGACGTGGCCCCCAACACGGTGCTCAACGTCTACCAGAAGGGCTACCTGCTCAACGACCGCCTGATCCGCCCTGCCATGGTCGTCGTCTCCGCCGGCAACGGCCCGCGCAACAAGGAAGAAGGGGCGCAATCCCCCACGATCGACGAGATGGCTTGAAAGCCCCGTCAACGCCCCAATATCAGGCATAAGTCGACGAAATTCATCACCTTATAACTTTTGCGGATTGACTGAACGGAGAACATCAACAATGGGAAAAATCATCGGAATCGACCTGGGCACCACCAATTCATGTGTCGCGGTCATGGAGGGCAACAACCCCCGCGTGATCGAGAACAGCGAGGGCAGCCGCACCACGCCATCCGTCGTGGCCTATACGGAGGATGGTGAGATCCTCGTGGGCCAGGCGGCCAAGCGCCAGGCCGTGACCAACCCGGAAAACACCCTGTTTGCCATCAAGCGCCTCATCGGCCGCAAGTTCGACGAGGACGTGGTCCAGCGCGACATCAAGCTGGTGCCCTACAAGATCATCAAGGCAGACAACGGCGATGCCTGGGTGGAGGTCAAGGGCAAGAAGATGGCGCCGCCGGAAATCTCTGCGCGCGTCCTCATGAAACTCAAGAAAGATGCCGAGGCCTACCTGGGCGAAGAGGTCAAGGAAGCCGTGATCACCGTCCCGGCCTATTTCAACGACTCCCAGCGCCAGGCCACCAAGGATGCCGGGCGCATCGCCGGCCTGGAGGTGAAGCGCATCATCAACGAGCCCACTGCCGCGGCCCTGGCCTATGGCATGGACAAGAAGCGGGGTGACCAGAAGATCGCGGTCTACGACCTCGGCGGCGGCACCTTCGACATCTCCATCATCGAGATCGCCGAAGTCGAGGGCGAACACCAGTTCGAGGTCTTGTCCACCAATGGCGACACCTTCCTCGGTGGCGAGGACTTCGACACCCGCCTCATCGACTACCTGGCCGAGGAATTCAAGAAAGACACCGGCGTGGACCTGCACAACGACCCCCTTGCCCTGCAGCGTCTCAAGGAAGCAGCGGAAAAGGCCAAGATCGAACTGTCCTCCAGCCAGCAGACCGACGTCAATCTGCCCTATATCACGGCCGATGCCAGCGGGCCCAAGCACCTGAATATCAAGGTCACCCGCGCCAAGCTGGAATCCCTGGTGGAGGACCTGGTGCAGCGTACCATCGAACCCTGCAAGATCGCCCTGGAGGATGCCGGCCTGAAGGCCTCGGACATCAACGAGGTGATCCTGGTGGGCGGCCAGACACGCATGCCCCTGGTACAGCAGACGGTGCAGAATTTCTTCGGCAAGGAGCCGCGCAAGGACGTCAATCCCGACGAGGCCGTGGCCCTGGGTGCCGCCATCCAGGCCGGCGTGCTGGGTGGCGAGGTGAAAGACGTGCTGCTGCTGGACGTCACACCCCTGTCGCTGGGCATCGAGACCCTGGGCGGTGTGATGACCAAGCTCATCGAGAAAAACACCACCATCCCCACCAAGGCCACCCAGGTGTTCTCCACCGCGGAGGACAACCAGACGGCGGTGACCGTGCACGTGTTGCAGGGCGAGCGCGAAATGGCCTCAGCCAACAAGTCGCTGGGCCGCTTCGATCTCACCGACATACCGCCCGCCCCCCGCGGCGTGCCCCAGATCGAGGTGACCTTCGACATCGACGCCAACGGCATCCTCCATGTCTCCGCCAAGGACAAGGCCACGGGCAAGGAACAGTCCATCGTCATCAAGGCCTCCAGCGGCCTGTCGGAAGAAGAAATCGAGCGCATGGTCAAGGATGCCGAGGCCCATGCCGAGGAGGACCGCAAGTTCCACGAACTGGTGGATGCGCGCAACCGTGCCGACGGCATGATCCATGCCACCCGCAAGTCCCTGGAGGAACTGGGCGACAAGGTGGAGGCAGACGAAAAGGCCAAAGTGGACGAGGCCATCAAGGCCCTGGAAGAAGCCATGAAGGGCGACGACAAGGCCCTCATCGAGGAAAAGACCCGGGCGCTGACGGAACTCTCGGGCAAGATCGCCGAGAAGGCCTATGCCAAGGCCCAGGAGTCATCTCAACCCCAGGATACGGCGGCCTCGGGTGACGGCGGGAGCGGAGGAGAGGAAGCGGGCGCCAAGGAAAACGTCGTCGATGCCGAATTCGAGGAAGTCAAGGAAGAAGGCAAGAAATAAGCGGCGTCTTCACCCCGCCGCACACTCCCGCCGCGAGTCGAAGCGCGCCACCCCCTCGGGTCGGCGCGCTTCGGCATGTTGAGGGAACGGGCACCTTGCCGCCCTTCAATAAAGGGCAACCAAGAGGCAGGAAAGTTGCATATGCGCATGGCACATACACACTGACGGTCATCGTGCAGCCTGGATGAGGTCTCCATGAGACGGAAGCGGGCGAGAGACGCGCCCGGATTCCACTGCGCTGCATCCGGGCCACCCGTGTCATGGCATCAGGTGACTTTCCATAAGATCGGCAACAAATGAAAACAGACGGCAGCGAAAAAACCGGACGCTGATACGCATGGCAAAACAGGATTATTACGAACTGTTGGGCGTGGCGCGCAATGCCAGCGAGGCCGAGATCAAAAAGGCCTACCGGCGGCTCGCCATGAAATATCACCCGGACCGCAACCCGGGTGACAAGGAAGCTGAGGAGAAATTCAAGGCGGCCAAGGAGGCCTACGAGGTCCTGTCCGATCCGCAGAAACGTGCCGCCTACGACCAGTTCGGGCACGCCGGCGTCGATCCCGCCGCAGCCGCGTCCGGTGGCGCGGGTTTTGGCGGTTTTCGCAGCGGGGCCAGTTTCAGCGACATATTCGATGATGTCTTCGGCGACATCTTCGGCAGCCGCAGCAGCGGGCGCAGCCAGGTATTCCGCGGCGCCGATCTACGCTACGACCTGACGCTGACCCTGGAAGAAGCCGTTCAGGGCACCACGGTCAAGATCAAGATCCCCACCCACGTCAAGTGCCGCAGTTGTGACGGCAGCGGCGCCAAGCGCGGCACGGCCCCCACGGCCTGCACCACCTGCGGCGGACAGGGCCAGGTACGCATGCAGCAGGGCTTCTTCTCCATCCAGCAGACCTGTCCCCGCTGCAAGGGCTCCGGCAAGATCATCACCGACCCCTGCAGCACCTGTCACGGCCATGGGCGGGTGCAGGAGACCAAGACGCTTTCGGTCAAGATCCCGCCCGGGGTGGACAGCGGCGACCGCATCCGCCTCACCGGCGAGGGGGAAGCGGGCGAGAACGGCGGCCCGCCAGGCGACCTCTATGTGCAGATCCGGGTCAAGCCCCACCCCATCTTCACCCGGGAAGGCAATAATTTGTACTGTGAAATGCCCATCAGTTTCGTCACCCTGGCGCTGGGCGGCGAACTCGAGGTGCCCACCCTGACCGGTCGCGTCAAGCTCAAGGTACCGCCGGAAACCCAGACCGGCAAGGTGTTCCGCCTGCGGGGCAAGGGGGTACGCTCGATTCACGACGACAGCGTGGGTGACCTGCTGTGCCGGGTGGTGGTGGAAACACCCGTCCATCTCAATCACCATCAGAAAGAACTGTTGCGTGAATTCGAGGCCAGCCTCCAGGAACGCAACGGCAAGCACAGCCCCAAGACCCATTCCTGGCTCGATGGCGTCCGCAAGTTCTTCGAGGACCTGAAGTCATCCTGAGCCGGCAACGAAAGAACAGGTCCCGAGGAGGCGACATGACAAAAATCGCGATCACCGGCGCCGCCGGGCGCATGGGCAGGGCACTGGTGGAAGCCTGCGCCCTCGCCGAGGATGTGACGTTGACATGCGCCGTGGAACGGCCCGGCAGCGATGCCGTCGGCCGGGACGCGGGCGAGGTGGCCGGCATCGGCAGGTCGGGTATCCCTGTCACCGAAGACCTGAACGCGGCCGTGGACGACTTCGACGTCCTCATCGATTTCACCCGCCCGGATGCGACCCTGGCCAACCTCGACCTGTGCCGGCAGCATGGCCGGCGCATGGTCATCGGCACTACCGGCTTCAGCACAGCAGAACGCGCCCGCATCGAGGCCGCCGCCTCGGACGTGGCCATCGTCTTCGCCCCCAACATGAGCATCGGCGTCAACCTCTGCTTCAAGCTGCTGGAGATCGCCGCCCGTGTACTGGGCGACAGCGTGGACATCGAAATCATCGAGGCCCATCACCGCCACAAGGTGGACGCACCCTCGGGGACCGCCCTGCGCATGGGCGAAATCGTCGCCGGGGCACTGGGGCGGGACCTGGCACAATGCGCGGTCTATGGCCGTCAGGGGCACACCGGGGAACGTGACCCCCACGCCATCGGTTTCGAGACCATCCGCGCGGGCGACATCGTGGGCGAGCACCTGGTGATGTTCGCAGGCCAGGGCGAGCGGGTGGAAATCGCCCACAAGGCGTCCAGCCGCATGACCTTCGCCAGCGGCGCGGTGCGGGCCGCCGGCTGGCTGATGGACCGCCCGCCCGGCCTCTACGACATGCAGGACGTCCTGGGACTGAAGTCGATCTGAAGCGGCAAGCGCATGCGTCGCCAGACAGCAAGCCATCCCCGTCAGCGCTGACGGCGCTCTTCTTTCCGTCCGGTCTCCCCCAGCAGGGGCACGGGTTTCTCGATGCCAAAACCCTGCGCCAGATCCACCCCGATCTCTGTCAGTTTCTCCACGATCTCCTGGTTCTCGACGAACTCGGCGATGGTCTTGATGCCCATGACATGGCCGATACGGTTGATGGCCTCCACCATGGTGTAATCGATGGGATCGCGGGCGATATCCCGCACGAAACTGCCGTCGATCTTGAGATAATCCACGGGCAGGTTCTTCAGATAGGCAAAGGAAGACAGGCCGCTGCCGAAGTCGTCCAGGGCAAAGCTGAAACCCAGGGACTTGAGTTCCCTGATGAAACGTCGGGCATTGTGAAGATTGCCGATGGCCGCGGTCTCGGTGATCTCGAAACAGATCTGGGCAGGTGCAATGCCGTATTCGCGGGTCTTTTCCCGGATATAATCCAGCAGTGAATCCTCGCCCAGGGAAGCACCGGAGAGATTGATGGAACAGATCCTGAAGAAACCCATGGCGTCGTGCGCTTCTTCACTCTTCCCGGAGAAGATGCGAAACACCTGGTCGATGACCCAGCGGTCGATGCTCCCCATCAGTGAATAGCGCTCCGCCGCCGGCAGAAACTCACCGGGGGCCATCATCCGGCCGTCGTTGTCCAGCATGCGAATCAGAATCTCGCAGTGCGGGGGATGATGGGGATCGTTCAGGGCAACGATGGCCTGGCGGTAGAGACAGAAGCGGTCTTCCTTGAGGGCCCGGGTGATGCGTGAGACCATCTGCATTTCGCTGTGGCGCTGGCTGAGGGCCTCATCGTCCGGCTGATAGACGTAGATGCGGTTCCGGCCCTCCTCCTTGGCCATGTAGCAGGCCACATCGGCCGCGCTCAGCACCTTGGCGAGATTCCCGCTGTTTTCATCGATGTGCACCAGCCCGATGCTGGCGCCGATCTCATAGACATCGTCCTCCCACTGAAAGCGGCAGTCGTTGATCAGCTGCAACAGGCGGCGGGCATAGTCAACGGCCTCCTGCGGCGAATACCCCTTGAGAAGCATACCGAACTCATCCCCGCCAAGACGCGCCAGGTTGTCCCGTGCGTCCAGATGTGTCTGGAGGAGACGGCTCAAGTGCTTGAGCAGCTCGTCACCGGCCAGGTGGCCACTGGTGTCGTTAATGACCTTGAACTGATCCAGATCGAAATAACACAGCGTAAACTGATGATGCTTGATCCTCGCGCTCTCCAGGGCGGAGGCGACCCGGCGTTCGAATTCCCGCCGGTTGAGCAGACCGGTGAGACTGTCATGGTAGGTGAGGTGCTGCACCACCTCCTCGGCGCGCTTGCGGGCGCTGCGGTTCTCGGCTTCCTTGAGTTCCCGTTCCACGGCGGGAATGAGGCGCGTGAGATTGTCCTTCATCAGGTAATCGTGGGCACCGGCCTTCATGGCCTGCACGGCATATTCCTCGCCGATCGTCCCCGAGATGAGAATGAATGGCAGATCCAGGCCCGACTCATGGAGCAGCGCCAGGGCGGCCATGCCATCGAACTGGGGCATCACATAATCGGAAATGACGATATCCCAGCGTTCCTCGTGCAGCGCCTCCTCCATGGCGTCGCGACTGTCCACACGGCGGTAGATGGGCTCGAATCCACCGCGACGCAGCTCGCGCAGCAGCAGCGTGGCGTCATCCTCGGAGTCTTCGATGATCAGAACGCGCAGGGGAATGCCCATGTCGCCATTTTCGTCCCTTGATTCCTGCCCCAAGACCAGGGGCCCTCTGGATTGTCCTGCTGTTTGCCGGAAATGTAACACAAAGGCGCTAGACTGGACAGGGAACAGGCACCGGAAGTGGCAATGGAATTGCAGGTCCGGATGATGCAGGCCGTAGCGGCCTTCAAGTCGGGCCGCGGCGGCGCCGATAACACGAAATGGAAGGGATCCGTGAGGACCATGGCGTAACCGGAGACATGTCATGCGCAAACCCGACGATTATGAACTCTTGCTCATGGATGCTGAATCCGGCGGGGAACTGGAGCTGGCACCCGATGATCCCCTGCTCATCGCCTCGCTGGACAAATGGGGCAACGATTGGGACGGCCTGTATCCCGAGGACGATATCGATATCCACCTGATCGGTGACTGACCCCCTCCACGCCCGGCCTGTCGCGTGACGCGTGCGGCCCGTAGCGCAGGGTGATAAGCTTTGCGGGTCAAATGCCAAGCCCGAGGAGATCTTCATGAAGGATATGACAAACCGGCTGTGGGCCGTCACAGCAGCCGTCATGGCACCGGCCCTGATCAGCGTGCCCGCCCTGCTCTTTGCCGCGGAAGAAAAACGATCCCACCTCGATGTTGCCTTCTGGATCGGCGCGGAAAATTTCCGCTGGCAGGAATTCGATGGCAATGGCCGGCGCCTGCTCACTGAACAAGGTCCTCGTTTGACAACAGGCTTCGCTGCAGGCAACCGCTACAACCAACGGCAGGGATGGATATACGAATACAGGGCCATTTTCTTCACCGGTCAGGTCGATTATGACGGACAGGATTCCAATGGCGTTTTTACCGCCTCAGAGACAAATTACAAAGGCGGCGAGGCAGAGCTTATATTGGGTTTACGTAATAGCGCTTACAATGGTCAGTTAATGGTTGATCTTTTGACTTCCATCGGCGCTACCGGATGGAGACGCGACATCGCAAATAGCATCAATGCAAACGGTTTCCAAGTAATTGGTCTGATTGAGGACTATGACATCTATTATGGCCGTATCGGCCTCGCCATCGGCTGGCCAACATCAGGAGGAATCAGTCAACTGCATGTCGGCGCCAAAAAGCCATTATCCATAGATGAGGAAGTGGACCTTTTCAATGTCAACCTATCTCCTGGAAAAAAATGGTCCACCTTTGCCCGCTACGAATTCCGGCTTCCTCACGGGAGAAACTCGACTCTGCTGCGCTTGTATTACGACAGTTTTCGTTTCAGCAAGTCGGACACCAAGACCATCGGCTCGACCCCCGTCCTGCAGCCGAAAAGCAATCTCGATATCCTCGGCGTCAGTCTCGGCTATCTTTTCTAGCGTTCTTCCCGGGGCGGCGCCGCTGCCGCCTCCTCTGCCTGACACTGCCGGCAGACACCGTAGATATAGAGGCAATGATCCGTTATCTGGTAACCATTGGCGGCAGCGATCTCGCGCTGCCTCGCCTCGATCACCTCGTCGACGAATTCGTCCACGCGCCCGCACTTGACGCAAAGGATGTGATCGTGATGTTCCCCCTGGTTCAATTCATAGACAGAGTGGCCCTCCTCGAAATGATGCCGTGAAACCAGGCCGGCGGCCTCGAACTGGGTCAGGACACGGTACACGGTGGCCAGTCCCACATCCTCGCCGGAATGGAGCAGGGCCTTGTAGACATCCTCGGCCCCCATGTGGCGCTTGTCACTGCTCTCCAGGATCTGGAGGATCTTGAGGCGTGGCAAGGTCACCTTGAGGCCCGCCTTCTTCAAATTGGCATCATCCATCTTTGCCCCTCGTCTTCTGTATTGCCATACCCGATTTGGCTATAATTCGACCAAACATCACACACTTGGGCCTCTGCCGCCAATGAAAATCACCCTTGCCCGCCTGCTGGCCGTCGCGCTGTTGCTGCCCCTCGGTGCCTGCACCATGCACCGCATCGACATCCAGCAGGGCAACATCATCACGCCGGAGATGATTCAGGAGCTGAAGCTCGGCATGAGCAAGGCCCAGGTGCAATTTATCATGGGCACCCCCCTCATCATTGACGTCTTCAATGACAACCGCTGGGTCTACCTCTACAGCATGCAACCCGGCAAGGGCCCCGGGGAAAAGCGCCACCTCATTGTCGAATTCGATGAAGACAAGGTGGTCAATCTGGAAGGCATCGACCTTTCCACACCGCAACGGGGTGACACGCTTCAGGCGCCTGGAACCCGATTATAAATGATCGGTACCGACAATTTGACTTACGATTTGTCAGGTTGACCGGCATCGTCGCGCCGCTTCGCCTGACTGCCTTTCGCCGCCCGCCGGCGGCGGGCCTCCTTGGGATCTGCAATCAAGGCCCGATAGATCTCGACACGGTCACCGGGCCGCAGGACGGCATCGAGCTTGGCCAGCTTGCCGAATACACCGACCTTGTTGCGCGCAAGATCGATCTCGGGAAAGGATTCCAGAATACCCGAATGCCGGATGGCCTCCTCGATGGTGGTGCCTGCCTGCACCTTGACCGGCAGGATCGTCTGCACATCGGGCCGCGCATAGGCGACTTCCACTTCGATCAGCTCAGCGTTTTCCATAGATCTCCACAGCACGCCGGCAAAAGGCATCCATAAGGGTATTGGTGATCTGATTGAATACCGGGCCCACAGTCATCTTCAGCAGGGCATTGGAAAACTCGTACTCCATGTCCAGGGTCACCTTGCAGGCCTCGTCGCCCAGGGGCTCAAAACGCCAGAAACCTTCCAGGTGATGAAAAGGGCCCTCCACCAGGCGCATTTCGATCATCTTGTCCTTCTGCATGCGATTGTGGGTGGTAAAGGTCTTGTGAATGGCGCCCTTGGCCAGCTCGATGGAGGCCCGCACCTCATCCTCGCTGCGCTCCCATTCCCGCGTGCTGCGGCACCAGGGCAGAAACTCGGGATAACGCTTGATGTCATCCACCAGGGCGAACATCTGCGCCGTGGTATAGGGCAACAGGGCACTCTTGTGAACTACCGGCATGGCATCCTATTGAGACTTACATGATTGACTGACGGCCGTCGTGCAGCCTGGATGCAGGCCCCGAGGGCCGGCATCTACTTGTCACTTCGACCACGCTTTCTTGTCATTTCGACCCCGTTTTATTGTCATTTCGACCCCGTTTTATTGTCATTTCGACCGAAGGGAGAAATCTTGTGTCGGTGGTTTCGGATTCCTCGCTGCGCTCGGAATGACAAAGAAGTGTCATTTCTCGCTGCGCTCGAAATGACAGGCATCACTTGGAGAACAGGCATCACCTGGAACGACAAACCCTGACTGAAGCCCATAAACCTCAACTATCGGGACTTGCGCTATTGACTGACGGCCGTCGTGCAGCCTGGATGCAGGCACCGAGGGCCGGCGACCAGGGAGAAACGCAGTCCATGCCGCGTTTCGCTCCGCTCCATGCTGGCCCTCCATGTCATGCATATAGGGTAACACTCAATAACCCAGCACCCCGATGGCGTTGAGAAAAACCACCACCACTGCCAGCGGCGTGATATAGCGTACCAGAAACCGCCAGCCATCGTAGAAAACGGGCGTCATGGCCAGCTCCTCCTGACTGGCCTTGCGGGACAGGATCCATCCCGCAAAGATGGCGATGAAGAGTCCGCCCAGAGGCAGCATGATATTGGCGGTCAGGAAATCCAGCAGATCGAAAAAGGTCTTGCCGAACAAGGTCCAGTCCGCCCACACATTGAACGAAAAGATCGTCCCCAGCCCCAGCAGCCAGGTGGCCAGACCGCCCCATACACAGGCCGAGACCCGCGTAAAGCCATGATTCTCCACCAGCCAGGTCACCGCCGGCTCAATGAGGGAAATGGCTGAACTCCAGGCGGCAAAGGTCAGGAGCACAAAGAACAGGAGACCGAAAAAGGCACCGGCCGGCATGTGACCGAAGGCCAGGGGCAGGGTCTGGAAAATGAGACCGGGTCCCGCCCCCGGCTCCAGCCCGTTGGCGAACACGATGGGAAAAATGGCCATGCCGGCCAGCAGCGCCACCGTCGTATCCGCCGCGGCGATCAGAAAAGAGGTCTTGGCGATGGAAGCATGCTGGGGCATGTAAGAGCCATAAATCATGATGGCCCCCATGCCCAGGCTGAGTGTAAAGAAGGCATGCCCCATGGCGATGAGGACACTGGCACCGCTGAGCTTGCTGAAATCGGGTGCAAAGAGAAATTTCACCCCCTCGAGGAAAGCCCCGGTATTCATGGCATAACCTACCAGGATCACCAGCAGGACGAACAGGGACGGCATGAGAAAACGCACCGCGGATTCCAGCCCGCTGCGCACGCCCCGGCTCACCACCACCATGGTCATGACCATGAAAATGGTATGCCAGGCAAGAAGCCGCTCCGGGCTGGAGACCAGCTCATCGAAGAGCGCGCCGATGCCCTCGGCGCTGGCCCCCGAAAACAGTCCGGCACCGGCGCGGAAAACGTAGGCCAGGGCCCAGCCGGCGATGACGCTGTAATAGGACAGGATCAGAAAACCGGCCAGCACACCCGCCCAGCCCAGATATTGCCAGGCCGGATGGCGCCCTTCCTCCCGCGCCAGCGTGCGCATGGTATTGACGGGGCTCTGGCGACCGCGGCGCCCGATCATCACCTCCGCCATCATGATGGGAATCCCCACCACCGCGATACAGATCAGATATACCAGGACAAAGGCACCCCCCCCGTTCTCCCCCGTGATATAGGGAAATTTCCAGATATTCCCCAGACCCACCGCGGAACCGGTAGCCGCCAACACAAACGCCCAGCGCGACGACCACTGGCCGTGAATACTCTGTCTCCTGTTCTCTGTCATTGTCTCCCGCCCGCCCCCATCAGGACGTTTCAGCCAAATGCCCGTTATTGTGGGCGATTTCGCCCCACCGCTCAACAAGTGCCCCGCCAAATCCCCACCCAGCGCCCCGCCCAGTGCTCTGGTACGCACGGCCCTGTATAATGGCCCCGGCCAGGCCACCGAAACTCCTTGCTCCCCTCATGGCAAAACGAAAACGCAAACCCGGACAACAACCCGACAACACCATCGCCCTCAACAAGAAGGCACTGCACGACTATTTCATCGAAGAGCAGTTCGAGGCGGGCCTTGTTCTGGAAGGGTGGGAGGTCAAAAGCCTGCGTGCCGGCCGGGTACAGCTCAAGGAAGGCTATGTCACCATCAAAGACGGAGAAGCCTGGCTTTTTGGCGCCCACATCTCGCCCCTGCCCACCGCCTCTACCCACATCAACCCGGATCCCCGCCGCACCCGCAAGCTGCTCCTGCACCGGCGCGAACTGGGCAAGCTCATCGGCGCCGTGGAGCGCCGGGGCTACACCCTGGTCCCCTTGAGCCTGTACTGGAAAAAAGGACGGGCCAAACTCAAGATCGGCCTGGCCAAGGGCAAGAAACTGTACGACAAACGGGCCGCGGAAAGAGAGCGGGACTGGCAGCGGGAAAAACAGCGCCTGCTGAAAACCCGATAAACCGAAAAGTCTTCTCAAGACTTTGTTTTCAAAGACATTATCCTGCCACCCCCGAAACAGCCGATTTCCCCCTTCAAAAGGAGGGAACTGGAAAACCCCGTCACGGTCTATATAATTACAATCACACAAGGGGGCGACCTGGCTTCGACGTGGGTCGCGAAACCCGAGGTGCATGCCGAGGCGCAGTGACCTCGTAAATCCCGCTGCAAACTCAATAGTTGCCAACGACGACAACTACGCACTGGCCGCTTAATCCCGGCCAGCCTCTGACTGGATCCGTGCCTGTGCGGTCCAGGTTCCAGGGGTCATCCATCACAGGATCGCGATGAGGCACGTCCGGGGCCGATTCGCTAAATCTCGACCGGACTCGCCGCCTGTCTTCCCTGCCCGTCGGGTAGCATGCGGTCAAATGAATAGACGCGGCTAAGCATGTAGAGCCGAAGGCAGAGGACTCACGGACGCGGGTTCGATTCCCGCCGCCTCCACCAATATCACAAGGCCAACCCGGACGGGTTGGCCTTTTTCGTTGGGGAGTTCCAGAGTCATCTCCCCCCCTCTTCCACCTACAGTTTCCTCTCTTACAGAGCCATTCCTCACTGTTTCCATGAGGCTGTTCAAGAAGATAGGGCGGAAGTCAAGCACCATATCTTTGAATTAAGACCGAATCGGACGATCAGACAGCACACATGGCCATCCTCTGCCAACAAGATGCATTTCCATCACAACTCTGCGCATTCATCCCTCAGAGCAGCAGCGTCGCCTCTGACACGACCGACCCACCTTGCCGTGAGCTGGCATCTCAGACCTAACAGCGGCGCGCTGGCGCGCACCGCTGGCCCACGACAGACGCATCACTCATCGCCGTATTAAAACCGGCATCTGTACCTTGTCTCCCTGGTTTTGCGACTTGAAGATGGGTGCCGTCTGTACCTTGCCCACCCGGTTTCTCGCACTTAAGGTAGGGTCGATCACCGCGTTGTTGCCTCCGCCGGAATGCTTGTGCGTCTCACAGAAGTTGAGACCGCTGTTCACGCAGGCGATACGTGCCGGGTAATTGTCTGGCCACTGAGCATTGCACGACTCCACAATGGCGTTTGCGCAGGCACCAACCGAATGCGCCAATGCCGGCGCGGCAGCCAGAGACAGCACAGCGGTGGTCAGCAGGCCGGACAGCAGGTTGCGGGCAGTGCGAAAGATCGAAACATTTGCATTGGCAGTGTTCATCGTCGTTTCCTCCATACAGGTTTCTGTTTGGGTACTTGAGGACGCCACATCGGGCGCCTTCATGCACTGTGTCGATGGAGGAAGATAAACGGTTCATTCGGATAGCGGTCCGCTCAAACCGGCTGGCAACAAAGAGCGCATCTCCAGCGGGTGGGACGAAATCTCACGCAAGTGGTCCCGGACTTCGGGCTGCCGGAACTACCGAGAGCATGCTTGCTCTTTCCATGCCGCCTGGGTTGTCAATCGGCCGCGAGAATCTTTCGCAGGGTTTCCTTGTCGCGCCGCACTGCGCGCAGGCCTGCGGCGGTGCACAGGCGCTTATAACGAAAGTCCAGCGCATCCACGGCAAAGGGATAGGGAGGGCGCAACACGAAATCCGCTTTCTTGAAGCGCAACTGGGAATGGCTGTGATGGCAGATCTCCATGGCCCGCATCATGGCCTGCAGGCCGTTGCGAATCACAAGGTGGTTGTTGATCTGGGTGGTATCCACCGCGATCACCCGTTCCACGCCGAAATCGCGCGCGACATCCACCGGCGCGTTGTCCACGTAGGTACCGTCGGAAAGAAGGCAGTCCTGATAGCGCAGCGGCGGCAGAATACCGGGCAGGGCGGCGCTGGCGTAGACCATCTCCGCGGCACGGCCCTCGCGCAGGATCATGCGCCGTCCGGTGCGCAGGTCGGTGGCCACCACCGCCACGGGTATGCGGCCTTCCTCCAGCTTGCGGCCCAGCGTCAGGGAAGCCAGCAGGGCCTGTCCCTGTTTCAGGCTGCGGCTGCCCACGCCCCAGCCCAGCAGCATCTCTCGCAGGGCCCGCTCCGAGGCCAGCAGCGCACGGATGCGTTCCCGCAGATCGCTGCTGGAAGCGACGGGGGGCTCAGGGAAATCCCGGGTGTCCATGTTCACCAGGGCACGATACCAGTCGGCATTGAGGGCATAGGTGGCCGCCACAATGGCGCCCATGGAGACGCCCACGATGGCTGACGGATGCCAGCCGCAGGCCGCCAGCCCCTGCAGCACCCCGGCATGGGCCAGTCCCCGTACACCGCCGCCGGACAGTACCAGGGCGAAGGGTCGGTGTGCTGTCTTCTGCGTCATCGGTCCGAATGCTCCATGATTGAGAGTGTAACGCCGGCGGCCGGATTCGCCCAAATAACGACCCGCTCAAAAAAACCATTGCAGCTCGCTGAAAAACAGCGTCTCAAGAACCCCGTATTCGCTGTCCGTGGGACCGTCGAAATACTGGACCCCCAGCGCCCAGTCGAGACTGCCCGTGGGCGAGTAGACCAGTCGCGGGGCAAGGAAACGACTGTCATCATCCAGATTGAGAATCACATAATTGTCCCAGCGCAACAGGGGCGTCAATTCATAGCCCAGGAAAAAGGCACCATAATAGCGCGCCAGGCTGACCACTTCGCCGCTCACCAGGCGCATGAATTCATAGTCCCGGGTATCGCCACGCCCCTGGCCGTTATAGTACAGCTCCAGATTCAGCGTCAGCGTATTGGCAAAACTGCGGTCCGCTCCCAACACGACACGGGTATAGCTGCCGTCTTTTTCCGAACGGGTACGGGTGGCCTCGCCGCGCAGGCCGATGAGACCGAGCTGACCGGCGAAATCGAAACCCGCCACTTCGTCGCCACGGAATCTGCCACCGGTCAGCGCCAGGTCGAATCCCCGCCAGTTGCCGCGCCAGCGCAGCGCCACGCTGTCGCCACTGCGCTGACGTGCGCCCACCACACTCAGCCGCGACAATGCCCCGTAGTCCCAGCCCAGCAGCACCGCATCCACGCCGGTGCGTTCCTCCCGCTCCAGCTGGACGGGATTGAAGGGATTGAGAATATCCACGGGATTCCAGAACAGGGCCGTGCCCCAGGCCAGGCGCTGGCGGCCGACGCGCAACTCGGCGCGTGTCCCGGTGAGGGTGATGTGCGCCCGGTACAGGCTGTGCCTTGCCACCAGGTCGTCACGCGAAACATAGGTGCCGTCCCAATCGAAATAGGTATCGCTTCCCAGGGCATCGAGGGCGGCAAACTGCAGGGTCTCCAGATAACTGCCCAGCAGGAGTTCATTGTCGTATTGCACCTCCAAGGCAGCCGCTTCACCCAGCCCGCCCCGGAGCTTGATCCGCAGGCGATTCAGATCCAGATCATAACGTTCCTGGGGGCCGAAGGACGGCAGGGTCCGGGAGGCGACGAACAGGTTCTTGTAATAACCGCTCAAGGACCAGCTGTTGCCCAATCCCGCCAGGGCAGCCGGGCCGTATCCCCCGGCACCCAGGGACAATATCAGTGACAGCAGCCACTTCGACCATGTTTCAGACATGACGTATGGCCCGTACCGGCTCGAGCCGCGCCGCGCGGGCCGCGGGATAGAGGGCCGCCAGCAGCCCGATGAGAAACAACACCACGGTGGGCAACCCGATATGCGCCAGCATCAGCACGGGATAGACCGTGGACGTCATGCCGGGAATGGTCTCGGTAGCGCCCGCAAACGCGGCCAGGTTCATGCCCTGATCACCGAAATAGGCCACCAGTGCCAGCCCCAGCACGGCGCCCGCGGCGATGCCCGCCAGGCCCAGGATCACCGACTCGTAGACGACGATGCGCAGGATCTGCCAGGGATGGGTGCCCAGCGCCATCATGACGCCGAATTCGCGGGTACGCTCCAGCACTGACATGAGCAGGGTATTCATGACGCCCATGGCCACCACCGCGAACACCACGGCCAGCACGACATAGAAATCCAGCTTGGACAGGTCGATCATCTGCACCACCACCGGCAGCAATTCCTGCCAGGTGAGCACCTCGTAAGGAGAGCCGCGCAGGGCCGAGCGCAGGGTCTCCGCCACCTGCGCCACCTCGCGCCGGTCTTGCAGCGCCACCGCGATGAGGGAGACCGCGCCGTCCTCCATTCCCATGAGGCGTTGCGCCGCGGACAGGCTCACCAGCCCCAGGGTGGTATCGAAGAGATCGTTGCCGGTGCGGAAGACACCCACCAGGCGATAGGCCGCCGAGCCCAGGCTGCCATCGGCGAGCTGCACCGTCACCACCAGTTTCTCACCCAGTTGCAGGCCCAGCTTGTCCACCAGTTTTCTGCCCAGGACGATGCCCCGCTTGTCCCCCGCGGCCAGGTAGCGCCCCTCCACCAGCGCCCGTTGCAGCACCGTAATCTTCTGCTCCAGGGCCGGCACCACACCATGCAGCAGCAGAGGCTCGGTGGCAGTGGAACTGCTCACCATGGCCTGGACCTTGACGCGGGGCGCCGCGGCGCGCACCTGGGGCAGGCTGCGCAGGCGTGCCAGCAGCGGCTGCGGATCCGTAATGACCCGTTCCGGCGACAGTTCCTCGCGGAAACCACGCTGCTCGATCTGCAGGTCACCGGTGAGATAGCCGGTGGAGTTCTCGATCATCTGCTCGAAAAAGCCGTCGGCAAAGGCATAGAGAAACCAGAACGCCGCCAGCCCGAAGGCCGTGGCGCCCGCCGTGAGCAGGGAACGGCGCGGGTTTCGCCCGATGCCGCGCGCGGCAATCTTCCAGAACACCCGCCCGCCGCCCCTTTCGTCATCGCGCCTCCGAGGGAAACGACCCGCCGCGAAACGGCCACCGGACAGGCGCCAGCCACCCTCGCCCGCCAGGCCCCGAATGGCCTGCACCGGCTCCAGGCGGGCGGCACGCCAGGCAGGATAGAGGGGCGGCAGCAGGCTGATGAGCAGCACCAGGGCGGCCAGCAGGGCCACGTGGTCCCAGCGCACCAGTGGATAGACCATCGCGGACAGCCCCGGCATGGTTTCCATGGCAGCGGTGTACTGCCCCAGGTCCAGGCCGCTCTCCCCCAGCGACCGGGTGATGGCAACGCCCAGCACCGTGCCCAGGGCCAGCCCCACCAGCCCCAGGAGCAGGGATTCCATGATCACCAGTGCCATGATCTGCCCCCGGGCGGTACCCAATGCCATCATGACACCGAATTCGCGGATACGCTCCATCACGGCCATGAGCAGGGTATTGCCCACGCCGATGGCCACCACCACCAGCACGATGAACAAAACGACGTAGGTGACAGCCTCGTGAAAACGCACCATCTGCACCATGGAAGGCAACAGTCGCGGCCAGTCCAACACCTCGTACCGGGGGCCGAGCGCCGCTTCCATGCGCCGGGCAATCGTGCCGGCCCGGGCGCGCTGTTCCAGACGCACCACCCAGGCGGTGGATCGCCCCCACAGAGCGAAGAGGTCCCGGGCCGCAGGCAGGGGGAGAAAGGCATAACTGCCGTCCAGCACGTCGATGCCGCTGTCGAAAATACCCACCACCTCGTAGCGACCGGCGCCCAGGGAGCCGTCCATGGCCTGGGTAATGAGCACCACCTCATCGCCCAGGCCGATACCCAGGATTTCCGCCATCTTGTCTCCGAGCAGGATGCGCTCGCCGTCCCCGGGTTTCAGGTAGCGCCCTGCCAGGATGGCCTGATGGATGGTGGTCACCCGGGATTCCAGCACGGGATCCACGCCCACCACGAACACCGGCCTCGATTTGTCGGCACCGCTCAGCAGCGCCTTGCCCTCCACCCTGGGCGCAAGTCCCGCAACGCCCTCCATGGCGCGAAGCCGTTCCCGCAGGCCCTCGTCCTCCGTCATGGCGCGGTACAGGGCGGGATCCTCGTGAAAACCCCGCTGGTGGATCTGCAGATGGCCCGAGAGATAGCGGGTACTGTTGTCGATCATCTGCTCGTTGATGCCGTCGATGAAACCCCAGATGAAGATCAGGGCCGCCAGGCTCAGGGTGATGGAAAAAAGCGTGATGAGGGTGCGCCGCACGTTGCGCAGCACATTACGGGCAGCCAGGTGCAGGAGCTTCATGGCCTTGCCGTCTGCCCTCCCGCATCTTCTCTTGAATCTTCCCCTGTCTCTTCCGTCGTCTCCCGCGCCCCGCCGGCCTCGTCGGCGACGATGCGGCCGTCATGGAGGCGCACGATGCGCCGTGCCCGCGCCATCACCATGGGATCGTGGGTGGAGAAAAGAAAGGTCACGCCATAGCGCGCGTTGAGCTCACGCATCAGGTCCAGCAGAGCGGCCCCGCTCACCGAATCCAGGTTGGCGGTGGGCTCGTCCGCCAGGACGATGGCGGGGCGGGAGACGATGGCCCGCGCCACGGCCACGCGCTGCTGCTGACCACCCGACAATTGCGCCGGTCGTCGCTGCTCCATGCCGGCCAGCCCCACTTCGGCCAGCATCTCTCTTGCCCGCGAGCGGCGCTCCCGCGCCGGCACGCCCTGCAGGAGCATGACATATTCCACGTTCTCCAGGGCCGTGAGCACGGGGATGAGATTGTATTCCTGGAAGATGAAACCGATGCGGTACAGGCGCAGCCGTGCCAGTTCGCGCCTGGAGAGGCGCTCAACGGAGCGGCCGTCGATCCAGACCTGTCCTGCCGTCGGTGTATCGAGACAGCCGATGAGATTGAGCAGGGTCGTCTTGCCGGAACCGGAGGGTCCCACCAGGGCGAGGAACTCCCCCCCGGCCACTTCCAGGTCGATGCCGGCCAGGGCCTCCACGACGATGCTCTCCTGGCGGTAGCGCTTGACCAGGCCGGCGACGCGCACCAGCGGGCCTGCGGGGCACGGACTGCCATCCTGATGCATCGTGGGGCTCATCGCCGGGAACGGCGCAGGTTGCGCAAGGTGAAGATCCCTTCATCGATGGCAATGTCGAAGCGGACCTCACGCAGGCGGATTTCTGTGGAATTGCCGGGCTTGTTCACGGGGCGCATCACCCAGCGCGTGGGCAGCCTGCGCCCCCCCATTTCCCGCACCTCGCTGAAACCGAGCACCTTGATGAGACGCCCCCGTTCGTCGTAATAGGACAGGCGCAGGGGCATAAGATCCTCGCGGCGCACCTCGTAGACCAGCTTGCCCCACACCACCGCCGCATCGGGCTTGGGTGTGGATTCGATGCGATAGACGGCCACCCCGTCCCGGTCTTCCTCGGCCACCAGGGTGTGAGTGTAATCATTGACGATGCTGCTCTCCTTCACCAGGTCGTCATTGGTGAAGTCGGACCCCATCCAGGGCTGCAGCATCATGGAGGGCGGAATCTTGATGATGCGCTCCACCTTGGGCAGATAGTTCCACATCTCGTTGCCCAGGCGCAGCGAACCGATACCCGCCTCCTTGGGTGGCGCCAGGATGCGGATGAAAGTCTTGTCGGGCCTGATCATCCAAACCCGCAATTCCAGCGTCCGCTGCCAGTGGGGCGTGACGATGCGCATCTCGTAACGCCCCTCGCTGGTCCTGCCCCAGAGGAGATTCTCCACCTTGCGCACGATCTCCTGCCCCGAGAGAGCATCCCCCGGCCGGGGCGGCTGCGCAGGCGATGGCGCGGAACAGAATACGGCGAGGAACAGAACGGCTGCGGAGTACGACGCGTTTCGTGCGGTCATGATGCCACCAGCTCCTCAAGGTCCCCGGTCACAAAATCCCGGGACGCAGGCCTCATACCTCGTCGGGTGAGGCCGGCGCGCGATTGCGAATGCGGTACAGCTTCAGAACCGGCAGTATGGCAATGATACCGTCACCCTCGCAACCCGTATGGGCGGCGCCCATGACGGCCTCGGCGATGGGCTCGGCCTTCTCGGCGCTGGTGAAGACCTCGATGCGCGCATGGGTCACCAGCCAGTCCTTGGTGTAGGTGTCCGCATACTCGCCGTAGCCCTTGACCTGGGTCACACTGATGCCCGTCACGCCCATGTCCTGCAGGATCTTCTCCACGGGCTTCAGGGCATCCTTGCGGATGATGGCCGTTACTTTTCTCAGTTCCATGTCGTTTCTCCTCAATGATGTGGACGAACCCCGGCAGGATACACCCGCCCTCTCCCTCAACGCCTGCGCCGGCGTTCCTGCCACTGCAGGATCAGGCCATAGATCACCGGCAACACCACCAGGGACAGCAGCGTGGTGGTGAGCATGCCGCCCACCATGGGCGCGGCGATGCGCTGCATGACCTCGGAACCAGTGCCGCTGCCCAGCATGATGGGTATGAGACCGGCGATCACCGCTGTCGCGGTCATGGTGATGGGCCGGACACGCTCGGAGGTGCCCTGGAACACGGCTTCCTGGATGTCGGCAGTACTCAGGCGCACCCGGTCCGGCGCCAGGCCTTCCTCCTGGGCACGCCGGTGGCGCAAGGACTGGATGGACTCGTTGATGAAGGTGAGCACCAGCACGCCGATCTCCGCTGCCACTCCGGCCAGGGCGATAAAGCCCACGGCCACGGCCACGGAGAGATTGAAGCCATAGAAGTAGACCAGCCAGATGCCCCCGATGAGGGCAAAGGGAATGGACAGCATCACCACCAGCGGCGCGGTGACATTGCGGAAGTTGAAATAGAGCAGCAGAAAGATCATCAGCAGGGTGGCCGGGATCACGATGCGCAGGCGCTTGGCCGCCCGCTCCATGAACTCGAACTGTCCAGACCAGGTCACGGTATAACCCGGCGGGATCTCCACCTGCTCCGCCAGTACTTCCTTGGCGCGGGCGACGAAGCCGCCGATATCCGAGGTCTTGATATCCACGTAGATCCAGGCATTGGGCCGGGCATCCTCGCTCTTGATCACCGGCGCCCCGCGGCGCAGGGTCAGCTCCGCCACCTGGGACAGGGGAATCTGCGCCCCGGTGGGCGTGGGAATGAGCACCCGGCGCAGCTGCTCGGGACTGTCGCGCAGCTCCCGTGGATAGCGCAGGTTGACGGGATAGCGCTCAAGGCCCTCAACGGTATAGGTGATGTTCATCCCGCCAACCGCCGACATGATCACGTCCTGCACGTCGCCCACGGTGAGGCCGTAACGGGCCGCCTCCTCCCGGTCGATGTCGAAATCGAGGAAATAACCGCCCACGGCCCGGTCGCCGAAGGCCGACAGGGTATCGGGGATGGTCTTCATGGCCTGCTCGATGGCGGTGGACAACTGCTGCAGGACATTGAGATCCGGACCGCTCACCTTGATGCCGATGGGTGTCTTGATACCCGTGGAAAGCATGTCGATGCGGGTCTTGATGGGCATGGTCCAGGCATTGGCCAGCCCGGGAAAGCGGATCGCCTTGTCCATCTCCGCCATCAGCGCCTGGGTGGTCTTTTCCGGATCGGGCCATTCCTCCCGTGGCTTGAGACGGATGATGGTCTCCATCATGGAAAGCGGCGCGGAATCGGTCGCCGTCTCGGCCCTGCCCACCTTGCCGAACACCGTCTCCACCTCGGGAAAGGTGCGCAGGATCTTGTCGGTCTGCTGCAGCAGCTCCTTGGCCTTGGTGATGGAAATGCCGGGGAAGGTGGTGGGCATGTAGAGGATGTCACCCTCGTCCAGGGGCGGCATGAACTCGCTGCCCAGTTTACTCAAAGGATAGGCAGTTGCACCCAGCAAGCCTAAAGCCACCAAAAGCGTGATGACCCGCCAGCGCATGGTGAGGCGCAGCACCGGCGAATGCAGCGCATGCAGAATGCGGTTCACCGGATTCTTCGCCTCGGGCATGATCTTGCCGCGAATGAACAGGCCCATGAGCACCGGCACCAGGGTCACGGCCAGCAGTGCCGCGGCGGCCATGGAATAGGTGCTGGTAAAGGCCAGCGGACTGAACAGGCGTCCCTCCTGGCCCTGCAGGGTAAAGATCGCCACATAGGAGACGGTGATGATGAGCAGGGAGAAAAACAGTGCCGGTCCCACTTCCTTGGCGGCATCGGCCACGGCCGCCCAGCGCTGCATGGGCGTGAGCCTGCCGCCCGCCGCCCGGCCGGCCCGTTCCAGGTGCTTGTGGGCATTCTCGATGAGCACGATGGCGCCGTCCACCATGGCACCGATGGTGATGGCGATGCCGCCCAGGGACATGATGTTGGCATTGATGCCCTGCCAGCGCATGGCGATGAAGGCCATCAGAATACCCACCGGCAGGGCGACGATGGCCACCAGGGCGGAGCGGGCATGGAGCAGGAACAGCATGCAGATCAGGCTCACCACGATGAATTCCTCGATGAGCTTGTCCCGCAGATTGGCCACGGCCCGCTCGATGAGATCACCGCGGTCATAGACCGGCACGATCTCCACGCCCTCCGGCAGGCCTGCCTCCAGTTCCTTGAGCTTGGCGCGCACGCCGCGGATGGTGGACAGGGCGTTCTCGCCGAAGCGCATCACCACCACCCCGCCGGCCACCTCGCCCTCGCCGTTGAGCTCGGCCACGCCGCGGCGCAGCTCCGGCCCCAGCTTCACCGTGGCCACGTCCTTGAGCCGGATGGGCGTGCCGCGGGCGTCCACGCCCACCGGGATCTGCTTGAGATCCTCGATGGACTGGATATAGCCACGGCCGCGCACCATGTACTCGGTCTCGGCCATCTCCACGAGGCGTCCGCCGACATCATTGTTGGAACGCTTGATGGCCATGCGCACCTTGGACAAGGGAATGTTGTAGGCCAGCAGCGCATTGGGATCCACTTCCACCTGGTACTGCTTGACATACCCCCCTACCGAGGCCACCTCGGCGACGCCGGGCACCGTCTGCAGGGGGTAACGCAGGTACCAGTCCTGAATGGAGCGCAACTGGGCCAAGTCCAGGCGCCCGCTGCGGTCCACCAGGGCATACTCATAGACCCAGCCAACCCCCGTCGCATCCGGGCCGAGGGTGGGCGTCACGCCTGCCGGCAGACGGCCGCTGACATAGTTGAGGGATTCCAGCACGCGGGAACGCGCCCAGTACATGTCAGTGCCGTCCTCGAAGATGATGTAGACGAAGGACAGGCCGAAGAAGGAATAGCCCCGCACCACCTTGGCGTAGGGCACCGCCAGCATGGCGGTGGTCAGCGGATAGGTCACCTGATCCTCCACCACCTGGGGCGCCTGGCCCGGAAACTCGGTGAAGACGATCACCTGAACGTCGGAAAGGTCAGGTATGGCGTCCAGAGGTATGGTACGCACGGCCCACAAGCCTGCGACTACTATCAGAAATGTGGCAATGAGCACCAGAAAGCGGTTGCGCAGGGAGGCATCGATGATCGCCTTAATCATGCTCCATGCCTCCCTGTCCGCCCTTGCCACTCTTCACGGGCATGGCATGGTCGCCGGAGGCATGCTTCATGGACGCCTGCGCAGAAGACATGGCACCATGATCCATGGCGGCCTCATGCCCCCCATCTCCATGCTGCATGTCCATGGATTTCCGGCCCATCCCCGCGTCATGATCCATCTTCATGGCGCCATCCATTTTCATGTCCATTTTCATGTTCATCTGCCCATCCATAGACGGCGCACCCTCCTGACCGCCCTTGTCCTGCCGGGGCATGTCCTCCATGCCTTCGTGTGCCGGAGGCGCCGCTTCCTGCTGCTGCCGGGCCGCCGATTCCAGCATCTTGGCCGTCGCTTCGCGCAGTTTGGACTCGGAGTCGATGAGGAACTGGGCCGAGGTGACCACCTCCTCGCCGGCGCGCACACCGCTCAGGATCTGGGTCATGCCGTCGCTGCTCACGCCCACTTCCACGACGCGGGGCTCGAACTTGCCGGGACCGCGCACTACGAAAACCAGTTCGCGACTGCCGGAACGCACGATGGCTTCCTCCGGCACCACCACGGCATCCACCTGGCGCCCGGCGTGAATGGTCACGTCGGCGAACATCTCGGGTTTGAGCATGCCGTCCCGGTTGTCGAACTCGAGGCGTACCTTGACGGTGCGGGTCTTGGCCTCGAAATAGGGATAGATGTAGGTGATGCGCCCGCGGAAGGTGCGGCCCGGAATGCCCGCGAGCTTCATCTCCGCCTCATCGCCCGGCTGCACCCAGGGCAGTTCATTCTCGAAAACGTCCACATAGACCCAGACCCGGGAGAGATCCGCAATCTGGTACAGCTCGGTGCGTGGCGTCACGAACTGTCCCTCGCGCACGCCCACCTTGATGACCACCCCGTCGAAGGGCGAATGGATGTGGACGTATTTCTTGATCTTGCCCGTCTTCTCCAGCTCGCGGATCTGGTGTGGGGCCATGTCGAACAGTTCCAGGCGCTCGCGGGCGGACTCCACCAGCTCGACCGCACCCCGGCGGATATCCTCGAAGGGGCTGTTCTCCAGTACCTTGCGGTTCTGCAGGGCCAGCAGATACTCCTCCTGGCTGGACACCAGTTGCGGTGAATAGATGCTCAGGAGGATCTGGTTTTTTCTCACCTGCTCACCGGTCTTGTCCACGCGCATCTTCTCGATCCACCCCTCCACCTTGGGATGGAGCCGGGTGAGATGTTCCTCGTCGAAGTCCACCCGCCCCACGCTGCGCACGGCACGGGTCAGGATGCGCCGCTCGGCACGAGCCGTACGCACGCCGATATTCTGGACCGTCACCGGATCGATCTTCACCGTGCCTGCCGGCTCGTCCGCGGCGCTGTCTTCATCGGCGTAGACCGGGATGTAGTCCATACCCATCTCGTCCTTGGCAGGCACCGGCGAGGTGATGGAGGGATTCATGGGATGACGATAGAAAAGCGGCTTGCGCTCTTTTTTTCCGGCATCCTGATCGTCGGCGTACACCGGGATGTAATCCATGCCCATCTCGTCCTTCGCCGGCACCGGCGAGGTGATGGAGGGGTTCATGGGATGACGATAGAACAATGGCTTGCGCTGTGCCTGTTGTTGCCCGGCGGCAGGCGCCATGGATGTGACTTGCTCCTGCTGCTGAGCCAGCCAGTAGCCGCCACCCAGGCCGGCCGCCAGGGCGATGATCCCCATGAGTAATGCTGTCTTATTCATGTACCGTCTCCTTGCCGATGGCCGCCGCCAGCCGGGCGAGGGCCTGATTGGCCTCGCTCAGCGCCTTCCAATACTGCACCTGGTAATTGAAGAGCGTGATCTGAGCGCGCACCAGATTGAGAAAATCCACCTTGTTGACCTGATAACCTGCCCGCATGGAAGCCACCGTCTGCGTCGCCTGGGGGATGATGCCATCGCGGAACAGGGACACCTGCTGGCGCGCCCGCTCGTAATCCGCCAGTGCCGCGGCGACCTCGGCCCGCACCCGGGCCCAGGCATCGTGACGGGCATAGCGCTCGCGGTTCAATTCGCTTGTGCGCTGATCCACCTGCTTGTCCTGGCGGGTGGCGGTGTGAATGGGCAGGTTCATGCTGAACATGAAACTGGCGAAATCGGCACGGTCACTGCCGTCGGGGTTTTCACCACTGCGAAAACCATAGGTCGCGCCGAGGCGGAAATCGGGATAATAGTCCTTCTTCGCCAGCTCCAGGCGCAGCCTGGCAGCCTCGATGCGGCGCGCCCGCTGGCGCAACAGGGGGCGCGTGTTTTCCGCCTCGGCATAGAGTGCGTCGCTTGCCTGCAGTTCGGCGAGCGTCTCTTCCACACGCTGGGAGATTTGCACGGGCGCCCCTGCTGGCCGGTCCAGCAGGGCATTGAAACGGGCCGCCACGGTGCTGCGCAGGCCCTGCAGGGCAATCTCATGATCGAGAAGCTTGGACAATTCCACCTGGGCCAGCAACACGTCCTGTTGCAGCCCCTTGCCCACCTTGTACTTGGTCTGGGCGATGGTGACGAACTGGCGCAACAGTTCCTGGTTGCTGGCCACGATTTCCAGGGCACGATCCAGATAGAACAGGTTCCACCACAGGGTGCGCACGTCGCGCATGAGCTTGAGGCGCAGTTCCGCGACCTGGTCTTCGGCGGCGGCGGCCTCGGCCAGCGCCGCCTCTTCCTGCAAGGCCAGCTTGCCGGGATAGGGCAGCATCTGACTGATGCCCACCTGCACCTGGGTCATGGCCTCCTGGGTGAAGGAAAAAGAGTCCACCGGCAGATTCATGACATTGAACATCAACCGGGGATCGGGCAGGGTCCCCTTCTGCTCGGGCACTGCCCGCAGGGCACGGGCGCGGGCCTCGATGGCCGCCAGGCCGGGATTGTCGGCCAGTGCCGCCGCCACCGCCGCTTCCTCGGTATACACGGTCGCGGTCGCCTGAGGTGGCTGCCGGCCATCACCGGCATGGACCGGACTGCTCAGGCTCCAGAGCAACAGGGCCAGCCAGCCCACCCCGCGCCAGGACACGCTCGCCCTGCGGCGGATGCGATTCTGGTTTCTTGCACTTTCCACGCGTCTCATTCTCCATCTGCGCGCCGCGATAACGCGGCGGTCTGCTTGACAAGCTCGTCACCGACGCCGCACAGGATACGGCATTACAACAAGCAAAAAACGTCAGTCCGCCTGCAAGAAAATACAGGCCGGCTTCTGGTGGAAAAGGGGCCCGGGTCGGTTGCTTCCGCAACCGTCCCTTCAGCCCTGGCGTGGAATGGGAGGTCTGAAGGCGGGTGGTACGATGGAGGTCAGGAGGGGGCGGATCCCCTCAATCTGCAGTCTCTCCATCATGATGGAGGCAGGCACCGCGCCACTGTCGGCGACCAGGCTGCCCAGGCAGGTCACGCAATCATGGGCACCACTCTGGCAATCGCTCTGAACCGCCGTCGTGGTATCGCCGTGGCCTGAACCTGGGCCGGCATCAGCCGGCGTGATACCTTGCTCGTCTGACAGGATACCCGGCAGGACGTCTGACACAATACTTATGTCCGCATTGCCATAGAGGGGACAATCCGTCATGTGCATGGCCGGCCCCGCATAGGCCAGTGGCGCCCATGCCAGCAGGAAGACCATGAATAAACTGATGAATTTTCTTGTTGCCCCGGCCATGAGTCTGGGAATGCTCGACTATCCTGTCTCTTTTGTCAACACAAATCACGATAAGTTCAGACGCCAGGACGACCGTTTCCCCTGCCGCCGAGACAGGCTTCCACCTGACGGGCAATCTCCTCTTCTTCGCGGGCGTGCATGACCAGAATCTTCAAGGCGGAATCCCGATGCTGGATCTCCATGACCTCTCCGTTCAAGGCGGCGTCGTTGCGCGCTGCATCGAGGACGATGCCCAGGTGGGCAAGACCCTGCAGTGCGCCCGCGCGCACCGGCGCAGCGTTCTCCCCCACCCCGCCGCTGAACACCAGCGCATCCACCTGCGGCAGCAAGGCCAGATAGGCACCGATATATTTGCGTATACGCCGGCAATAGATCGCCAGCGCAAGCCCTGCCACCGCCTCGCCGGCCCCGGCCCTGGCGATGACCTCGCGCATGTCACTGCTGCCACACAGCCCCTTCAAGCCGCTCTCCCGGTTGAGGGCCGCTTCGATTTCATCGGGGACCACCCCCGCCCGCAGCAGATGAAAAACCACGGCGGGGTCCAGATCGCCGCAGCGGCTGCCCATCACCAGGCCTTCCAGGGGCGTGAGGCCCATGGATGTGTCCACGCTGCGCCCCTCGGCAACGGCACAGGCACTGGCGCCATTGCCCAGGTGCAGGGTAATGAGATGGGTCTCTGTCACCTCCTTGCCAAGCCAGGCCGCGGCCTGGCGCACCAGACTGGCATGGGCCAGGCCGTGAAATCCATAACGCCGCACGCCATGACGGCGATACCACCTCTCGGACACTGCATAGCGGAACGCGTCCGGTGCCAGGGTGTGATGAAAGGCCGTATCGAACACCGCCACTTGAGGAACGCCGGGAAACTGCGCCCGGCACGCACGGATGCCCTCGATGCCGGGCGGGTTGTGCAGGGGTGCGAGGTGATCCAGTCCCGCCAGTGCCGCCAGCACCTCATCGTCGATGACCGCCGGCGCACTGAAGCGCTCGCCGCCGTGCACGATGCGATGACCGATGGCATCCGGGACAGCCGCGCCGCTGCCTGCCAGCAATTTCACCAGAAACGCCAGGGCCTCGCCGTGGTCGCGCCAGTGATGTGCCGACACCTGCCGTTGCGGATTCCCATGCCCGTCACGTACTTCATGAAGAAGGCGTCCCCCGCGGCCACCAATGCCCTCCATGCGGCCGGCCAGCGAAACGACGCCGGCCGCCCGATCGAAATGGCGATAGCGAAGAGAAGAACTGCCGGCGTTGATAACCAGTATGCGCATGCGAAGTAAGGCGCGCTTTTCAGCGTGTTTCCTGATGTCGCAAGTGATTCTAGCAGTGGCGCATAGAACCTGGGCGTCCAAGGGAATTCACATGCCCGTCTTTTCCTGATAATCCCCCCAGCGCCAGTCGCGGATCTCCGGCATGTCGATGCCGTGGCGGGTGATGTACTCACGGTGTTCGATGAGCTTGTCCTGCAGCCACTGGCGGGTATAGGCGGCATGTACGCCGAGCTTGGGGACACGCCCGATGACATCATTCACCAGATGGAAGCGGTCGAGATCGTTGCGCACCGCCATGTCGAAGGGCGTGGTGGTGGTACCTTCCTCCTTGTAGCCGCGCACATGGAGATTGCGGTGATTGGTACGGCGGTAGGTGAGGCGGTGAATGAGCCAGGGATAGCCGTGATAGGCGAAGATGATGGGCCTGTCCACGGTGAACAGGGCATCGAAGTCCTGGTCCGACAGGCCGTGGGGATGTTCCTCGCGGGGCTGCAGGGTCATGAGATCCACGACGTTGACCACGCGGATCTTGAGGTCCGGCACATGACGGCGCAAAAGATCCACCGCTGCCAGGGTCTCGATGGTGGGCACGTCCCCGGCACAGGCCATCACCACGTCGGGGTCATCGCCCTGGTCGTTGCTGGCCCACTCCCAGATGCCGATGCCCCGGGTACAGTGCTTGATGGCTGCGGACATGTCCAGCCACTGGGGCTGGGGCTGCTTGCCCGCCACGATGACATTGACGAAATTGCGGCTGCGCAGGCACTTGTCGGTGACATAGAGCAGGCAGTTGGCATCCGGCGGCAGATAGACACGGATGATATCGGCCTTCTTGTTCACCACGTGGTCGATGAAGCCCGGGTCCTGGTGAGAGAAGCCATTGTGATCCTGGCGCCAGACATGGGAAGTCAGCAGAATGTTGAGGGATGCGATGTCGGCCCGCCAGGGGATCTCGTTGCACACCTTGAGCCACTTGGCATGCTGGTTGAACATGGAATCCACGATGTGGATGAAGGCCTCGTAGCAGGAAAACAGGCCGTGCCGCCCGGTAAGCAGGTAACCCTCCAGCCACCCCTGGCAAGTATGTTCGGAGAGAATCTCCATCACCCGCCCCCGGGGTGACAGATGCTCGTCCTCGGGAAGGGTCCCGGCCATCCAGGCGCGGCCGGTCACCTCGAACAGGGCGTCGAGGCGATTGGACGCCGTCTCATCGGGCCCCATGACCCGGAAATTGCGTGTCTCCTCGTTGAGACGCATCACATCCCGCAGCAGGCGCCCCATGACCCGGGTGGCCTCCCCCAGCACCCGCCCCGGCTCCGGCACCTCCACCGCATACTCACGGAAATCCGGCATCTTCAGGTCGCGCAGCAGGACACCGCCGTTGGCATGGGGATTGGCTCCCATGCGCCGCTTGCCCTGGGGCGCCAGGGCACGCAGCTCGGGGCGGGGGGCACCGTTGCCGTCAAACAATTCCTCAGGCCGGTAGCTCTTCAGCCACGCCTCCAGAAGACGCAGATGCTGGGGGTTGTCGGCCAGTCCCGACAGTGGCACCTGGTGAGAGCGCCAGAAACCTTCCGTCTTCTTGCCGTCCACCTCCTTCGGCCCCGTCCAGCCCTTGGGTGTCTGCAGAATGATCATGGGCCAGCGGGGCAGGGTGGTGTCACCCTCCTCACGCGCCACGCGCTGGATGGCGCGGATCTCCGCCAGCACCGCTTCCAGGGTCGCGGCCATCTGCTGGTGCATGATGCGGGGATCATCCCCGGCCACGAACCAGGGCCGATAGCCATAGCCCAGGAAGAGGCGCTCCAGATCCTCCTGCGGCATGCGCGCCAGCACCGTGGGATTGGCGATCTTGTAGCCGTTGAGGTGGAGAATGGGCAGCACCGCGCCGTCGCGGGCAGGATTGAGAAACTTGTTGGAGTGCCAGGCCGTGGCCAGGGGGCCCGTCTCCGCCTCGCCATCTCCCACCACGCAGGCCACGATCAGATCCGGATTGTCAAAGGCCGCACCAAAGGCATGGGCCAGGGCATAACCCAGCTCACCGCCCTCGTGAATGGACCCCGGTGTCTCCGGCGCCACGTGGCTGGGCACACCGCCGGGGAAGGAGAACTGCTTGAACAGGCGCTTCATGCCGGTCTCGTCCAGGGGCACATTGGGATAGAACTCGGAATACGTGCCCTCCAGCCAGGTATTGGCCACCAGGCCGGGGCCGCCGTGGCCGGGACCCGTGATGTAGATCATGTCCAGATCGTGATGCCTGATGAGGCGGTTGAGGTGTGCGTAGATGAAGTTCAGGCCCGGCGTGGTGCCCCAGTGGCCCAGCAGGCGCGGCTTGACATGTTCCAGGCGCAGGGGCTCTTTGAGGAGGGGGTTGTCATAGAGGTAGATCTGCCCCACCGACAGATAGTTGGCCGCGCGCCAGTAGGCATCGATGAGCGCCAGCTCTTCCTCGTCCAGCAATTCTTCCTTGGCCCGTTCCATCATGTTTGTCCCCCTCCATTATTGGTCATCTTCATGACCCAGTGTGCATTGTACGCCCACAAAACAGGAATTTCCCCTCAAGGCCGGCATTGAAGTTTCAAGCAGGAAGCTTGTAGCCTCACCAGGCGGGTCCATTCCCGCCCATGCGCCGGAATACGGTGCTGTCCTGACCTGTCTGATTTTTTACTCAGTTTTTGGAATATGCAAACATGGACAACACCACCATGGATACTCCGGACAATTGTACTTGGCAAATAGAGGACAGCCATTCAACATTGCGGGCCGCATCCATATGCCACATTTCGTTGCCACCCTGCTCTCCCCTTGTCGCCTGTTGAGACCACATTTCATCCTTGCTGCGTATGTCAAGTATTCATACGATCAGATACAGCAACGCAGGATATAGCGCCACCGTGAAAAAGAGCCTTTTGACATGGAGCTGTTCGAAAATATAGCAAAATGGATCGCCCAGAATCCCGAGATCGCGGGATTACTGGTGTTCGCGGTGGCTTTCACCGAGTCCCTCGTCCTGGTGGGCCTGCTGATCCCCGGCGCAACACTCATGTTCGCCGCCGGCGCCCTGGTGGGCACGGGCAGCCTGGCCTTCTGGCCCACCCTTGCCTGGGCCGTGGCCGGCGCGGTGGCCGGCGACGGCCTCAGTTTCTGGCTGGGCTGGCATTACAAGGACCGTCTCAGGACCAAATGGCCCTTCTCCCGCCATCAGGACTGGCTGGCGCGGGGCGAGGTCTTTTTCCGCCGCCACGGCAACATGAGCATCGCCCTGGGCCGTTTCGTCGGGCCGGTACGCCCCATTATCCCGGCGGTGGCCGGCATGATGGGCATGAGGCCCTTTCGTTTTGCCGTGGTCAACGTCGTCTCCGCCCTGTTGTGGGCACCGGCCTATCTGCTCCCCGGCGTGGCCTTCGGCTCCTCCCTGGCGCTGGCCGGCCAGGTGGCGGGCCGCCTGGCCATTCTGCTCGTCGGCCTGCTGCTGGCCTTGTGGTTCGTCTTCTGGCTGGTACGCCGCCTCTACCGCAGCATCCAGCCCCGCGCGGCCGTCTTCGCCGCTGAACTCCTGCACTGGGGCCGCAACCATCCGCTCCTGGGACGGCTCACCAATGCCCTGCTGGACCCGGCAACGCCCCCGCTTCGCGCCCTCCTCGTTCTCGCCCTGCTGCTGCTGGGCGGTGCCTGGCTGCTCTTCGCCCTGACACTCTATGCCGGCCTTTATGCCCGCTTTGATCTCATCGACGAAAACGTCTATCACCTGTTCAGCAACCTGCGCACGCCCTGGGGGGATCATCTCATGGTGTTTCTCTCGCAACTGGGCGATGCCGTGGTCATGGTCACCGTGGCGGTCGTCACACTCGTCCTGCTGGGCTGGCAACGGCGCTGGCGGGAGATGCGTTACTGGCTGGCGGCGCTGACCTTCACCGTCGCCGAACTGCTGTTCCTGCAGCAGATCGGCAGCTTCGGCAACGAGGCGCCGCACGCGCCCATGGTTCAGAGTGTCATCCTCTATGGCTTCCTCGCCGTGTTCCTCAGCCAGGCCCTGCCGCCCCAGCGGCGCTGGCTGCCCTACGCCTGGGCCGTCCTGCTGATCAGCGCCATCGCGCTGGCACGGCTCTATCTGGGGGCAATCCGGGTTTCTGACCTCCTTGGCGACCTGGGACTGGGCGGCGCCTGGGTGATCCTGCTGGGCATTGCCTACAATCGCCACGTGGCGACACGTCGCGCCATTTCCCACCTGCCTCCCGTCCTGTTGCTGACCTTGACCGCCGTCGGCGGCTGGCAGATGGCCTTCTCCCATGAAGAGGCCCTGCGTCGCCATGCCCTGCAAGCGGTCATCCAGCCCATGCAGGCCCAGGCCTGGTGGACCCATGGCTGGCGGACACTGCCGGCCTTCCGCATCGACCTGGGAGGTGACTACGAACAGCCTCTCAATGTGCAATGGGCAGGGGAACTGGATCCCCTGCACGCCTTGCTGCAGGCGCGGGGCTGGCGGGAACCGCCCCCTCTCGACTTCGTCTCCTCTCTCTACTGGCTGCTGACTGACACGCCGCTGGCGGATCTGCCGGTGCTGCCCCAGCTCCATGAGGGTCATCACGAAAGCCTGCTGCTGGTGCGCCCTCTCACAGATTCACAGCAACTGGTCCTGCGCCTGTGGCCGGCCGACATCCATCTCTACCCCGGGGCCGTCCCCCTGTGGGTCGGCACGGTCGCGCGCCTGGAGGCACGACGTATCGGCTTTTTCACCCTGCCGGTCACCAGCACCGAATTCGATAATCCCTTGCGACTGCTGGAGCAGGATCTGCGCCAGCTCCCCCGACGCCGGGCGCAGAGATCACTGGTCATTCCGGAAGGACTGCAATGGCAGGGGCAGGTCTTGCTGCTGAAACGCCAGGCCGGCGCCAGCAGGCAACAATAATCGAGAGTTGCCTCCTAATGCAGCATGCAAGTGACGCCTGTCATGTCGAGCGCAGCGGGAAATCTTGGGGACAGTGGGACAGGATTTTCCCCCTCGGTCGAAATGACACTTCTTCGTCATTCCGAGCCCAGCGAGGAATCTTAAGCTGCTGGCACAAGATTTCTCCCTTCGGTCGAAATGACAGAGAAGTAAGGCCGCGAAATGACAAGGAGGTGCGGTCGAAATGACAAGGGACGGTTGGCCAAGCCCCCCTGTCATTCCGCAACCCCCTTTTGTCATTCCGAGCGCAGCGAGGAATCTGAAACCGCCGACACAAGATTTCCCCCTTCGGTCGAAATGACAGAGAAGTAAGGTCGCGAAATGACAAGGAGGTGCGGTCGAAATGACAAGGGACGGTTGGCCAAGCCCCCTGTCATTCCACCCCCTTTTGTCATTCCGAGCGCAGCGAGGAATCTGAAACCGCCGACACAAGATTTCCCCCTTCGGTCAAAATGACAGAGAAGTAAGGTCGCGAAATGACAAGGAGGTGCGGTCGAAATGACAAGGGACGGTTGGCCAAGCCCCC
>Ga0256839_1000772_pt1 | contig 40946 bp, 25 predicted proteins | sample 354166metaG_FD_185968 | JGI IMG/M metagenome (GOLD analysis project Ga0256839, IMG submission 185968) | Hydrothermal vent microbial communities from Mid Atlantic Ridge, Atlantic Ocean - 354-166 | ecosystem: Environmental > Aquatic > Marine > Hydrothermal vents | place: Atlantic Ocean: Mid...
TGTCCTTGACGGGATGGGGCACCCCGATGGCCGCGGATTCGGTCACGTCCGGATGGGCATTGACGATGGACTCCACCTCGGCCGGGCCCAGCCGCTTGCCGGCCACCTTGATGGTGTCGTCGCTCCGCCCCAGGAGATACCAGAGCCCATCCCGGTCCACCGCTGCAAAGTCCCCGTGGACCCAGATGCCCGGGAAGCGGTTCCAGTAGGTCTCCAGATAGCGTTCGGGATCCTGCCAGAAACCCCGGGTCATGCCGATCCAGGGCCCGCGCACCACTAGCTCCCCCACCGCCCCGCGGACGGAGCGCCCCTGCTCGTCCACCACATCCGCGGCCATGCCGGGGATGGGGCCGGAGAAGGCCGCGGGCCGCAGGGGTCTGAAGAAGTTCCCACACAGGATGCCCCCGCTGATCTCCGTGCCCCCGGTGTAGTTCAGAATGGGCTTGCGCCCCTCCAACACGTGCTCGAAGAGCCACATCCACGACTCCGGATCCCACGGGCTGCCCGTGGAGCCCACCGCGCGCAGGCAGGAGAGGTCGTGGTCCCGGATGGGCGCCACCCCATGGGGGCGCAGGGCCCGCACCAGCACCGGCGACAGGCCCAGGATGTGCACTCCGTGGCGCGCACACAGGGCCCACACCCGGTCCACCCCCGGGTAATCCGGGGCCCCGTCGTAGAGGAGCATGGTGGCGCCGTTGAGCAAGGTGCCGAAGACCAGCCAGGGGCCCATCATCCACCCCATGTCGGTCATCCAATACATCACCTGGCCGGGCTTCAGGTCCATGGGCTGGCGCATGTCCTGGGCCCCTTTCACCGGGAAGCCACAGTGGGTGTGGACCGCTCCCTTCGGCCGACCGGTGGTGCCGCTGGTATAGATGACCATCAGCACGTCCTCCGCGTCCGTGGGCTCGGTCTCCCCGGTGTCGGGCTGCCCCGGGATCAGCTCGTGCCACCAGTGATCCCGCCCCTGGGTCCAGGGAACTTCCAGGCCGGCCCGGCGGGCCACGATCACATGGCGGACGGTGGGAACCTCGGCCAGGGCCTGGTCCAGGGTGGGCTTCATGGCCACGGCCCGTCCTCGGCGGAAGAAGCCGTCTGCGGTGAAGACGGCCCGGGCCGCGGCGTCGTTGAGCCGGGTGACGATGGCCGAAGGGCCGTAGCCGCTGAACAGGGGCAACACGATGCCGCCGATCTTGACGATGGCCAGGAGCGCGATGGCGATCTCGGGAATCATGGGCATGTAGAGGCCGATGGCGTCGCCCTTGCCCAGGCCCAGGGCCCGAAGGGCGTTGGCACAACGGCATACCTCCCGGTGGAGCTCCCCGTAGGTGAGGGTTCGGACCTGGCCCTCCTCGCCCTCGTAGCGCAGGGCCACCTGGGCCTCCCGCTCCGTGCCCTGCCACTTGTCCAGGCAGTTGTGGACGATGTTGAGCTTGGCGTCCACGCACCAGCGGGGAAACTCAACACCTCGGCTCAGGTCCACCACCTGGGTGTAGGGCGCGTAGAACCGGATGTCCAGGTCGTCCAACACCGCGCGCCAGAACCAGTCCAGATCCGAGATCGAACGCTGGAGCAGGTCATCGTAGGAGGCGATGCCGTGGCGGTCCATGAAGGCCTGGAGGTTGCTGTCCGCGATCCACTGGGGGTTGGGCTCCCAGACGATGGGCTGGTCGAACGGGAACGTCGAGGGCAGTGTGGCCATGGTGCGACTCCTCCATCGCGTGGCATCGGCCGGGGGAAGGCGGGCCCATTATACCGTGAAGCCAGGGGGGAGTTCAATCGTCCCCCCCACGGGCAGGGGAGTGGGCCTTGGCGCTGCCGAGCCTGCTCCGGGTGGCATAGCCCCCGGGCATGGGGCTCGCCCAGATCGTCGGCCCGGGTGTGGCCGCCCCTATGCCGGGCTCCCCCGGCGACGGCAAAGTGGGATTTGCCCCCGGTGGACCTCCCGTGCTATACTGGGCTTTGGTGTCGGGGCGTAGCGCAGCCCGGTAGCGCGCTTCAATGGGGTTGAAGAGGTCGGAGGTTCAAATCCTCTCGCCCCGACCAACCTGAGGGAGGGGGTCATCTCGCGGTGGCCCCACCGTGTCCATGCCGTCGTGGCCACCGGGACGCGACGGCATTTTTTCACCTGTCGCCCGTGCACGGCAACGATGCCGGTGTCCGTGAAACGCCGAGCCTCCGGGTTTCGGCGTTCTCTTTTGACCCCCGGGTGGAGCAACCGGTTGCAGCCAGGACCATGGACCCACGCATCCACCAGTGCCCCGGCCTCACCGAACGGGACATCGCGCTGCTCCACAAGGTGGAGGCCGGGCTGCCCATCACCGCGGACGTGAGCCGGGCGGACCTGCTCCTCTGCTGTCGCCTGGCCGACGACCAGATCCTGGTGGTGCGCCACGCGATCCCCCACTCCATCTCCTCCATCTACATCAAGGACGTCACCGGCCGTCTCTTCACGCCCAAAGACCAACCCCTGGTCTACCGGGCCCTGACCGAGGAGCGCGGGGGGACCCGGGCCAAGCAGGTGATCAGCAGCGGGGCTCCGGTCATCCAGCAGGCCTATCCCATCCGCAACGCGGCCGAGCGGGTCATCGCCGCGCTGTTGGTGGAGACCAACATGATCGAGCACGAGCGCCATCGCCGGCGGGACAAGAGCTTCCGCCGGGCGGTCCGCTGGCTCCAGGAGATGGCCGTCCGGGGCGAGCTGGAGATCCCCGAGCCCCTGAGCGGCTTCGGCCCTCTGGACGGCATCTACCTGGTGGACGATCAGCTCCGCATCCGCTATCTCAGCGGCATCGCCACCAACCTCTTCCGTTCCATCGGCTATGTCCAGGACCTGCGAGGCCAGCCGGTCTCTGTGTTGGAACCCGTGGACCAGGACCTGGTGGACCAGGCCATCCAGGCCAACCGCTGCATCGAGCTGCGCACGGAGTCCGAGGATGGCCGGGTCTGGGTGCGGACGGTGATCCCCCTCCGCGCGCCGGTGCGGAGCTGGCAACACTGGCGTCGCCGCCTGCAGCGTCACCTCTCTGCCCTGGCAGGGGCCACGCCCCACCGGTTCACCCAGGTGGACGGCGCCCTGGTCCTGATCCACAACGCCACGGAACGGGTCCAGCGGGAACGGGAGCTCAACGTCAAGTCGGCCATGATCCAGGAGGTCCACCATCGGGTCAAGAACAACCTCCAGACCATCGCCGCCATCCTGCGCATCCAGGCCCGCCGCTGCGAGACCAGCGAGGCCCGCCAGCACCTGACCGACGCGGTGAACCGCATCCTCAGCATGTCGGTGATCCACGAGTTCCTGAGCCAGGACCAGCATCAGCCCATCAACATCCGGGACGTGTGCCAGCGCATCCTCTCCCAGACCCAACACGTGGCCCTGCGGCCGGGCCACCAGGTGACCATGCGGGTGGAGGGGCCCAACATCCGTCTGCCCGCCTCCCAGGCCACGGCCGCGGCCCTGGTCCTGAACGAGCTGCTCATGAACGCCATGGAACACGGCCTGGCCGAGCAGGAGGCCGGGGAGATCTGCATCCGCCTGGCGGACCACGGAGACCGGGTGGAGATCGTGGTGGAGGACAACGGCCCGGGCCTGCCCGCGGACTTCGAGGACCGCCGCCACCAGAGCCTGGGCCTGCAGATCGTCCACACCCTGGTGACCGACGACCTGAAGGGCGAGCTCCGCTTCGAGTCCCGGTGCGAGCGCTGCCCCCAGGAACAGGGGACCCGCGCCCGAGTGTGCTTCCCCAAGGCCCCCGTGGCCGCGGGGCCGTGAACCGACCCCGGCAGACGGGGGGCGTTTTGTCAGCCGCCCAGGATCTTCGGTACAATGAGGGGGTACAACCAGAGCCAAGGCAGGCAGCGCACGCATGGAGCCAGGCCAGAGGCCGGACGCGTGCCCGGAACGCCGCGGGCTGCCCAAGCGGCCCCCAGGCCGTGTGATCCAGGACGCCGTACCCTGACCATGATCGCCCCTTCCCATCGACCTGCGCCGCGCAGGAGGAGCTCAGCCGTGGAGCGCACACGGATCATCATCGCCGACGACGAATCCCTCATCCGCATGGACCTGCGGGAGATGCTCACCAACCTGGGCTACCTGGTGGTGGGCGAGGCCGGAGACGGCCGCAGCGCGGTCAACCTGGCCCGGGAGCTGCGCCCCGACATCGTGATCATGGACATCAAGATGCCGGACATGGACGGCATCGAGGCCGCCCGCATCCTGACCGAGGAACGGATCGCGCCGGTGCTCCTGCTCAGCGCGTACAGCCAGCAGGAGCTGGTCCAGCGGGCTCGAGAGGCCGGGGTGGCCGGCTACCTGGTCAAGCCCTTCCGGGAGAGCGACCTGGCGCCGGCCATCGAGGTGGCCCTGGCCCGCTTCACCGAGTTCCGGGCCCTGGAGCGGGAGGTGGGCGACCTGAAGGAGGCCCTGGAGACCCGCAAACTGGTGGAACGGGCCAAGGGCATCCTCATGGACACCCAGGGCCTGAGCGAGGCCGAGGCCTTCCGCCGCATCCAGAAGATGAGCATGAACAACCGCAAACCCATGAAGGCGGTGGCCGAGGCCATCATCCTGGCGCACCAGGTGGGCGAGCAGAGCTAGCAGCCGACCCGCCCATCGGTCACGGGGAAGAGGCCATGAAGCTGTCCGTGATCATGCCCGTCTACAACGAGGTGAACACCCTGGAGGAGATCGTCCGCCGGGTACGAGCCGTGGACCTGACCGTGGACCCGGAGGGGCGCAACCCCCTCATCAACGGGCCCATCACCCTGGAGCGGGAGATCGTGATCGTGGACGACGGCTCCACCGACGGCACCCGGGCCATCCTGAACCGGTGGCGGAAGGCCAACGCCCGGGACATCCACATCCTCTACCACGAGCGCAACGGCGGCAAGGGCGCGGCCCTGCGCACCGGCTTCCAACATGCCACCGGCGACATCTTCGTCATCCAGGACGCGGACCTGGAATACGACCCTCGGGACTACGTGAAACTCCTGGAACCCATCCTGGAAGGGCGCACCGCGGTGGTCTACGGCAGCCGCTTCCTGGGCGGCCCCCGCTCCGCCATGAGCCTGGCCCATACTCTGGGCAACAAAGGGGTCACCTGGCTCACCAACCTCCTCTACGGCACCGTGCTGACCGACATGGAGACCTGCTACAAGTGCTTCCGCCGGGACGTCATCGCCGGCATGGAGCTCCGCAGCCACCGCTTCGAGATCGAACCCGAGCTGACCGCCAAGATCCTCAAACGGGGCTACTCCATCTTCGAGGTCCCCATCAGCTACAACGGCCGGGAGTTCCACGAGGGCAAGAAGCTCACCTGGAGGGACGGCTTCAGCGCCATCTTCACCCTCATCCGCTACCGCCTCACCGACTGAGCGAGAGCGCCCTCGGTCCACCATGCCCCCCCTGCCCCCGGAAGGCCTTCCGTCGGCCTCCGCCCCGCCGGCCCCGGGCCCGCTCTCCCGACCGGACGCCCTTCCCCTGGGGCAGGTCCGAGCATGGGGCCTTGTCCTCCTCCTGGCCCTGGGGCTCCGGGGCCTGCTCCTGGCCCAGGGCTTCGAGCTGCGGGAGGACGAAGCCCTCTACAGCTACTGGGCCCTGAACCTCTGGAACGGCGATCCCTGGGCCCTGGCCGTCTGGCCCGACAAACCTCCCCTCTTCCTGTGGGCCCTGGGCGCCACCTACCGGCTCCTGGGTGCCACCCCCGACGCGGGGCGGCTCCTGAACATCCTTGCGGACACGGCCACCCTGGCCCTGGTGATGGTGGGGGGGCGGCAGCTCTGGGGCCCCCGGGCCGGATGGATGGCCGGCGTGGCCTATGCCCTGAACCCCTTTGCCATCGCCTTTGCACCCACCCTCTACACCGACACCTTCCTGGTGATGTGGGGCACCGCCGGGATCGTGTGGGCCCTACAGGGTCGCCCCTTCGCCGCCGGGCTCTGCCTGGCCGCCGCCGGGATGACCAAACAACAGGGCCTGCTCTATGTCCCCTTGGGGGTGGGCCTGCTCTGGGCCCGGGGTGTGGGCCTCCCCGGGATGCTGCGCCTGGCCCTCGGGGCCTCCCTGGTGGCCCTGCCCATCCTCGGGTGGGACAGCCGCCGCTGGGCCGTGGCCCCATCTCCCTGGGACCTGGCCGTCCAGAACTACGGAGGCCTGGCCCTGGCCCCCCTGGCCGCCTGGCCCCAACGGCTGGTGGAGTGGCTCCCCTGGCTGGGCTATCTGACCGGCTGGGCCTGGCCCGGGCTGGGGCTGGCCTGGCTCCTGGGCCTGGCCTGGGCGGTGGGGCGACGGCGCGTCGGCCGAGGGGCGGCTCCGAGCCCCCGGGGAAGGATACAGGGGTGGTTCCGCTCTCCCCTGGCCTGGCTGGGAATGTGGGGCGGGGGCTTTCTGGCCTTCCACGTGGCGACCACGGTCCAGATCTGGGATCGCTACCTCCTGCCCCTGGCCCCCTGGGTGGCCCTGTCCTGGGGGGGGCTGTTCCGGGGCATGCCGGTCCGGATGCCGGCCCTCTGGGGGCGGAGCCTCCGGGCCAGCATCCCCCTCTGGGTGGGGCTCTCCTTGCTGCTGTGGCTGCCGGCCGCAGGGGCCGCGGCCCGTGGCCGCATCCCTGTGGGGGGCGACCACGGGGACTACGCGGGCCTGTCCCAGGTCCTGGCCTGGCTCCAGGCCGAGATGCCCCGGGACGCGATCCTCTACCATCGGGTCCTGGGCAACCACTACCGGTTCGCCTTCTTCCACCCCCAGGCCGATCGCCCGGACCGGACCTGGGTGGAGCTCCGCTGGTATCCCCACGCAGTCTACCTGGCGGACAACGCGGCCAAGGAGCCCTGCCGCCCCCGGTTCATGGTGGAGGCGGCGTGGGCGCCCCTGCGGGCGGTGCCACGGCTGCGCGATCGGGGAGTGGGGCGGGTGGAGAGGTATCGGGCAGGGCGCTTCCAGGTCTACGAGCTCGTCGGGCCGTCCACACCGGGCCGGGAGGAATGCCGGAGTGGCCCCGGGACCGCCCCTCTGCCCGGGGGCTCGTCCGGCTCGGTCATGGGCCCCGGGGAAGCGCCAGGGGTGTGGGGTGGCCCATGCCGTTGCTCCGCTGCCCGCGCCGGCGACTTCGGCTTCGCTGCCGGTGGGCCTGGAGCTGGTCCTGGAGCCAGGTGACAGGCACCTCGGGCAACGCGAGCTCCTGGGCCAGGGCCACACAGGCCCGGTACTCCCGGACCAGGCTGCGCTTTCCGGCGTAGCCCAGCGCGCGCCGGAACAGCCCCACGCTCCTCTCGGCCTGGCCCGTCCGCTGGGCCAGGCGGGCCAGGCCCAGGAGCCCCTGGACATAGGTGAAGGGATACCGATGTTCCGGATCGGCCAGCCCCTGGTGCAACAGGGTCTTGGCCTCTGCCAGGCGGCCACGGGCCAGGGCCACCAGCCCCAGGCCGATCACCGCGCTGTTGTGGTGGGTGCGGAAGGCCTCCTGCCCCTGGAGCAGGGCCAGGGCCCGCCGGAGTCGATCCGCGGCCCGGTCCACGTCCCCGTCTTCCAGGGCCTGGTACGCGCTCGCTATCCGGGGCCACAGCGCGGCCAGTTGGGCCGCCTGGCCGTGGACCCGGTGGTTCAGGGCCTTGCTGCGCTCGTTCAGGGCCGCGCTGCGCCGGATCTGGCCCATGAGGCGGAGGGTGACCCCGAGCTGGTAGTAGGCCAGGCTGGCCAGGGAGCGCTGGCCGGTCTCCTCGGCCAGCCCCACCGCTGCCTCCAGGCAGTGGGCGGATGTGTCCAACTGGCCCTGGACCTGGAGGATCCACCCGTAGCTGAGGAGGGGGAGGACCGCGTGGGCCCGTCCCATGGCTCCCACGAAGTCCTCCACCGGGTCGCCGGGCACGGGCGGCGGAGCGGCCAGCGGAGTCCACTGGCCTGGGTCCTGGTCGTCGCCGGGCATGGGCCGGAACAGGACCCGGCGACGGGCCATGAAGTCGGCCCATGTGGGCAGATCGGGCACCTCGCCGGCCAGGAGATCGGCCAGGAGCGCGCTGGACCGGGCCTGCTGCCCCACCAGCCCCAACAGGGTGATCATGCGGCTGTGGGCCATCAACGCGATCTCCCGCTCGCCCTGGTCCAGGGCCCAGCGCCGCAGCCGGGTGTAGGTGTCGATGACCCCGTCCGCGTCCAGAAGGCTCTCGTAGGCCAGGCCTCGGCCCTTGTAGGCCCGTTGGATCCACTCGGAAGGGGGCTCTGTCCCTCGTTCCAGGACCTGAAGGGCCTGGTCGAAGTAGCCGATGGCCTGCTGGGGAGAGTAGGTCCGCAGGAGCTTCTCGCCGGCCAACACCGCGTAGCGGGCATGGTCCAGCCGGGTGGCGGCGCCGGCCTGGCCGTAGTGGAAGGCCGCCTCGCCGGGATTCTCCTGGGCCTTGCCCAAGGCCACCAGGGCCTGGGCCACCCGCCGATGGAGGCGGCGCCGCTGCAGCGCGTTGAGCTCGGCATAGGCCACCTGCCGCACCACCTGGTGGACGAAGTCCAGCCGTTCGTCCAACCGTTCCAGGAGGAAGCGGCGCTGGAGCAGGATCTCCAGCCCCTCGGCCGGATCCCCCTCGAAGGCCTCCTCCAGGATCTCCAGGCTGAAGTCCCGGCCGATGACCGCGGCCAGACGGAGGACCTCCAGGGCCGCCGGGGGCAGCCGATCCATGCGTTCCCGGACGATGCTCTGCACTCGCTGGCTGCGGCTCAGGGTCTCGAGCTGGCGATCCACCTCCTGCCAGGAACGCAGGATCTCCTGGCCGGAACGCCCCTGGGGCCCCCCATCCCGCAGCGCGTTCAGGGCCTCGGTCACGAAGAGGGCATTCCCCTGGGTGGCGGTGTAGAGGGCCCGGGTCAGCTCCTCGGCCACCGCGTCCGAGGGCAGGGGGAGCTCCTGCACCAGGACGCGCACGGCCTCGGGGCTCAGCCGCTCCACCGAGAGCTGGGTGACCCCCAGGTTCCTGCCCAGGCCCTGGACCAGGGCCCGCAGGGCCGGGTTCTCGACCAGCTCCCCCTCCCGGTAGGCCAGGAGCAACAGGATGGGATGGGCATCGATCCGCCGGGCCAGGCGGTTCACCACGGTCAAGGTGTCCACATCGGCCCAGTGGACATCATCCAGGAAGAGGACCAGGGGCCGGAGCTCGGCCAACCCCACCAGGAAGCCGATGAAGCTGTCCAGCATCCGCTGGCGGTACTCCTGGGGGGGCAGAGCCCCCTCGCCCCCGGTCGACTCCAGGGCCAGCCGGTCCGCCAGCCCGGGGAGGAGCTGGGCCAGTTGGGCCAGAGCATGGCGGGACAGCCGGCGCAGGGACGAGTCGGGGAGGAGCTCCAGGTAGCGGCCGATGCCGTCCACCAGGGGGGCAAAGGGCAGCGCCTGTTCCAGGGGCTGGGAGGCCGCGCTGATCACGGTGGCCCCGCGATCGCTGGCCTGGGAGAGGAGCTGGTAGGCCAGGCGAGATTTGCCCACGCCCAGCTCGCCGGCCAGGAGGACCGTGTGGCCCTCCCCCGCCATGGCCCGATCCAACATCCCACCCAGAAGGGCCATCTCCCGCTCCCGGCCCACGAACCGACTGGGCCGGGACGCTTCGTCCAGGGTGGGCAGCAGCGCGTGCTGGGGCAACGCCTCCGCGGACGCGGCCGGCCTCCGCGCCCTGGCCGGCGCTCCTGGGGCCACCGGCCGGGGCGCGATCTGGCCGTTGAGGATCTGCTGGTGGAGCTCCTGGGTGGCGGGGCTGGGATCCGCGCCCAGCTCGTCGGCCAGGACAGACCGGCACCGTTCGTAGGTCAGGAGCGCGGCCGCGCTGTCGCCGGACTCGGCCTGGTAGCGCATGAGGGCCTGGTACGCGCTCTCCTGGACCTCGTCCCGGCTCAGGACCAGCCGACAGGACCGGATGGCCGCCTGGTAGTGGCCCTGGGCCGCGTAGATCCGGGCCAGGTGGAGCAGCCCAGCGAGATAGCGCTCCCGCAGTCGCTCCCGTTCCATCTTGGCCCAGTCCGCGTAGGGATCCTCGATCAGGTAGTCGTCCCGGTAGAGGGCCAGGGCCTCCTCCAACAGCGCCTGGGCCCGACGGGGATCGGCGGCCGCCTCGGCCCGATCCAGCAGCCTCTCGAAGACCTCCACATCCAGCCAGAGGGGCCTCTGGGGCCGGAACGCGTAGCCCGGCGCCTGGGTGAGGATGTAGGAGGATGGCCCCCGGTGGGGCCGATCCGGCTCCAGCACGTTGCGCAGCGCGTTCACGGCACTGCGCAGGGTGATGGGGGCTGCCCGAGGCGGGCTCTCGGGCCACAGATGCTCGATGAGCCGGTCGTTGGCCACCGGCCGCGGCCGCTCGGTGATGAGCAGCTTGAGGAGCTGGCGAGCCCGGCGGGTCCGCCACTCGCTCTCCGGAACGGGCTCCTCACCCCGAAAGACCTCGAAGGTGCCGAACATGTAGACACGCAGGCCCTGCGTGCCGGAGGCATGGGAGCGGTCGGTCATAGGCTGGAGAAGGACAGGACCACGTCGGCCGTGGAGATGCCACCGACGGGTCGCCGGTTCCACACGCCATCCATTGTACCCCAAGGGAGACGGTCCTGGCAACAACCATAACGCACTGCGACATGGCCCGATTTCCCACCAGGCCTCTCCATGTGGTAGATTACGTGGAGTCGAGCACGGGGTAGGTCATCGGGAACGTGGACCCCGGGGCCGATGGCCCGTCTCCCCTACAGGAGAAGGCGCTTGCCGCCGACAGGCCGGAGCAGAGCTGCCCGGGCCCTCCGGCCGTGCCAGGGATCCCCTGTCGTCATGTCCAGGACCCGTCGTGTCCTGCTGTTGACCACACCCAAGAGCTACCGGACGCCGGCCTTCCTCCAGGCGGCCCGCCGGCTGGGCATCCAGGTCCGCCAGGCCGTGGACATGCCCCCCGAGCTGGCCGCGGCCTGGAACCACCCCCTGGGCGTCGACTTCCAGGACGTGGAGTCCGCGGCCCGCCATCTGGCCGACTACGTGGCCACCTGGCCGGTGGACGCCATCCTGGCCGTGGACGACAGCGGCGCGGAGCTGGCGGCCCGAGCCAGCCAGATGGCCGGCCTGCCCCACAACCGGCCGGAGGCCGCGGTGGCCGCCCGACGCAAGGACCGCATGCGGGCCCTGATGGCCGCGGGCCAGGTCCCGTCGCCGGCCTTCCTCCCCCTGGAGACCACCACCCCCCGGGACCGGGTGATCGCCCAGGTAGAGGCCCGGATCGGATATCCCTGCGTGGTCAAACCGGTGGACCTGAACGGCAGCCGCGGCGTGATCCGGGCAGACCACCGGGACGCGCTCCACGGTGCCCTGGACCGGCTGCTGGGCCTCATCGGCCAGGAGGCCGGGCGACGCTTCCTGGTGGAGCGGTACATCCCAGGGGTGGAGGTGGCCTTGGAAGGCCTGTTGGACCGGGGAGAGCTCCAGGTGTTGGCCCTGTTCGACAAGCCAGACCCGCTGGAAGGGCCCTTCTTCGAGGAGACCATCTACGTGACCCCGTCCCGGCTGCCTCGGCCCATCCAGGAGGCCGTGGCCCAGGTGACGGCCCGCGCGGCTCGAGCCTTGGGCCTGGAGATGGGCCCGGTCCACGCGGAGCTGCGGGTGAACCCGGCCGGGCCGTGGATCGTGGAGATCGCGGGCCGGAGCATCGGCGGCCTCTGCTCCCGGATCCTCCGCTTCGGCACGGACCACACCCTGGAGGAGCTGATCCTGGCCCAGGCCTGTGGCATCCCCCTATCGGATCGAGAACGGGAACGGCGGGCAGGCGGGGTCATGATGATCCCCATCCCCGAGGCCGGTATCCTGGAGGCGGTGGAGGGCATCGACCAGGCCCGGGCCGTGCCCGGCGTGGAGGATGTGCAGATCACGGCCCGGCTGAACTACCCCATTGTCCCCCTGCCAGAGGGGGACGCGTACCTGGGCTTCATCTTCGCCCGCGGCGAGGCCCCGGAGGAGGTGGAGGCGGCCCTCCGGGAGGCGCACCGCCGCCTCCGGATCCGCATCAAGCCGGAGATCCCTCTGTGGACGGCCCCGCTGGGTCCTGGCTCCTCTGGTCGATGAGCACCGTGGCCATGGCCAACCCCAGGTAGAGCCAGAGCAGGACCGTCATGTGGGGATAGGTCATGTTGAACCAGTAGTGGTCGGCCAGGCCGCTGACCAGGGCACCGGCCACCGCGCCGCTCATCCCCAGGAGCAGGGCCTCCCGTTCCGGGGCCACGCCCCGCCGCCAGGCAGCCCACACCTGCAGGAAGAACCTCCCCATGATGGCCAGGAAGGCCGCCACCCCCACCAGCCCCATGTGCTCCGCCAGGATCAGATAGAGCATGCTGACCCCCAGGTAGAGGTCGATGTCCGGCACCCCGGTGAAGCCCACGCCGAACACCGGGTAGCGCCGGATGAGGATCAGCGCGTCCTTGTACTCCCCGAAGCGCATCTGGGTGGCCAGGTCCTGGCCGGCCAGCCCGGCCAGGAGCCGGGCCACGTAGTCCTGGGTCTGGGGCAGCAGGAAGAGGAGCAGGGCCCCCACCCCGGCCAGAGGGATCAGCTTCCGGTACTTGAGCACCGCGGGCAGGGCCAGGGCCGCGGCCATGCCGAAGAGGGCCGAACGGCTGTAGGTCCAGTAGAGGGCCAGGACCGCGGTGGCCAACATCCCCCCGATCCACCACCGGGGAAACAGGGCCCGGGGGGCAAAGAGCTGGGGAGCCAGCCCACCCACGGCCAGGATCATCATCCCACCCAGCACGTTGGGGTCCACCGCCGTGCCGATGGCCCGCATGGTGCCCGTGGGATCGTCCTCGATGTAGCGCAGGGCCCCGTACCCGCCGGGGTAGTCGAAGCGGGCCAGCCGATCCAGCACCCAGACCGTCCATGCCTCGGGGAAGAGGTAGAAGGCCACGGCGATGGCCGCCGCGATCCAGCCGCCAAACAGGAGCCAGCGGCTCACCCACTCCAGCCCTGCCTGGGTGCGCACCGTGTTGACAGTGGTGTAGAAGAGCGCGATGCCCAGGAGCAGCTCGCCGAAGCGCCGAACCGTGAAGGGCGTGGCCCGGCTGTGGGTCATGCCGTAGGCAAAGCTGAAGACGGCCAACAGCATGAAGACGGCCACCCCCAGGCCGAGGGGCGACGGGATGAAGGTCCGCTCCTGGCCGGTGAGCAGCCGAAAGATCCACACGAAGAAGAGCCCCCCCAGGGCCAGGTCCAGGAACGAGGGCTTGAAGCCGATGCTGAAGGGCAGGGTCGCGAAGGGGAGGCCGAAGGCCACCCCGATCAGGGCCACGTAGCCCCAGCGGGTGTCCAGCAGGATCAGGGCACCCCCCACCACGGCCACGGCCAACGCCAGCGCGATCAGGGGGCCCGCCACGCCGATCAGGAGCGCAATGGCCAGGGCCGCGAGGACCAGGAGGCCGGCGACCGCCCGCCGCCGGACCTGGGGCTCTGGGGACAGCAACCACGACTGGAGAACTCGGTAGGGAACGGCCAACATGGGCAGATGACGGCAGGCGCTCGCGTGGCTCCACGGAGAGGGCCAGGACGGCCGGTCTCCTCCAGCCCTACCAGTATAGACGAGGGCGGGAACCCCCACCAAACGCATCCGATCCCCGATGGGGCCGCGCCCCGAACGGCCCCTGCTTGGCGTCCCCGGCCCCTCCGTGTACACTGGTAGCCATGACGCCGTCGACCCTGCGCTACCCCTTGTTCGTGGTGCTGACCCTGGGGTTCACCGCCTTCATCGGCTACAACACCTTCCTCACGGCCCGGCTCCTGCGGCGCTGGCGCCCCGAGCGCAACCTGCTCCTCATCCCGGAGGAGAACCTGGTCCGAGGAGCCGGCATCCTCCTCTGCCTGGGCCTGGGATGGCTGAGCGGCCTCCCCCCGGATCGGCTGGGGTGGACCCTGGAGCCGTGGAGGCCCCAGGTGACCCGGGGGCTCCTGGTGGGGATGGCCCTGGCCTTTCTCTTCTACGGGGCCACTCGGCTGTTGCTCCGCTTCACCGGCCAGCGCTTCTACTCCACCGTGCTGTTGGAGCACGTGATCCCGGCCTCCTGGCGAGAGCTGCCCTGGGTCCTGCTGGCCCTGGTGCCCGTGGTGGGCCTGGAGGAGCTCCTCTTCCGCAGCCTCCTGCTGGGGGGGCTCGCGCCCCTGGCCCCGGAGAGCCTGCTGCTGGTGGTCCTGGGCGGGCTCTTCGGCCTCATGCACAGTCCCCAGGGCCTCTGGGGCATGGTGGGGGCCAGCCTGGCCGGCGTGGTCTTTGGCCTCCTCTTCCTCCGCTGGCACAGCCTGACAGCGCCCTTCGTGGCCCACTACGTGGCCAACGGTGTGCAGATCCTCCTGGCCATGCCTCGCCGAGAGCAGCTGCTGGGGCGGGAAACCGAGCCCCCCGGGGCCTGATGCCATGTGCCGTGGAACCCCCTGCCGCCTCGTTGGGATCGCCCTGATCCTGGCCGCCTTTGCCCTGCGGCTCCACCGCCTGGACGCCCAGAGCCTGTGGTACGACGAGGGGGTCACCGCGACGGTGGCCCAGTACGACCTGGGCACCCTCACCCGATGGACCGCAAACGATATCCAGCCCCCCCTCTACTACTACGTGGTGGCCGGCTGGGGCCGGCTGGCCGGCTGGAGCGAGTGGAGCCTCCGCTTCCCCTCCGTCCTCTTCGGAGTGTTGCTGGTGGTCCTCCTGGTGGCCCTGGCCCACCGCCTGGGCCGCCCTCCGTCCCAGGCCCTCGCCGCAGGGCTCCTGGCCGCCCTCCACCCCCTGTGGCTCTACTACAGCCAGGAAGCCCGCATGTACATGCAGCTCCTGGCCCTGGGCGTGGCCGCGGCCCTCTTGCTGGAGCGAGGGTTCGGTCTCGGGGCCGGCTCCGGGACCGGCCCGGGTGGTTCCTGGAAGGCCCGGTGGGCCTTCGTGCTGGCGGGGGCCGCGGCCGCCTACACCCACTACTTCGCCTTCTTCCTGTTGCTGGCCCTGGTCCCGGGCTTCCTGCTCCGCCACCGCGGGCCGATCCGGGCCGCGCCCTGGGCATGGCTGCGCCCCCTGCTGGGGGCCTTCCTCGCGATCCTTCTCCTCTACCTGCCCTGGGTGGGGGTTCTCCTCACCCAGCTCCAGGTGGACACCAGCTACTGGGAGGGGCCCCTGAAGCTCTGGGAGGCCCTGCGCCATGTGGCCACCCGCTTCACCAGCGGCGAGACCGTACGGGAACCCCAGGCCGTGGTCCTCCTGGGGGCCCTCCACGGCCCTGTGACCCTGTTGGCCCTCCTGCGGGCCCTGGGCTCCCGGGAACGACGGCCTGCGGCCCTCTACGCCCTCCTCTGGCTGGGGCTCCCGGTCCTGGCCATCCTGGCTCTGGCCGCGACCACCCCCAAGTTCAATCCCCGCTACGCCATGGTGGCCCTGCCCGGCCTCATCCTCCTGTGGAGCCTGGGCCTGGTCGACCTCCTTCCCCCCCGGGGCCTCCGTCCCCCCTCCGTGCGCCTGGCCTGGCACATGGCGGACGAGCAGGAGCCGCTGCCGACTCGAGAAGAGCCCTTAGCCCCCTCGCCCTCCCATCCCCTCCTCCGGTTCCTGGGCCTCCTGCCCCTGCTGGCCCTGCTGGGGGCCTTCCTCCACGCGGACCGGAACTGGTTCGTGGACCCGGCCTTCACCAAGGACCAGTGGCGGGAGCTGGCCGCGTACGTACGGGCCCAGCGCAGCCCCGACGAGGCCGTGGTCCTGGTCAGCGGACACGCCTGGCCCGTCTGGCGCTACTACGCCCCGGACATCCCCGCACTGCGCCTGCCCCCGCTGGAGATCCTGGACGTGAACGCGGTGCTGGACTTCGACAACACCGGGCCCGCCCTGGCCGCCGGCCTGGCCGAAAGCCGAGGGGCCTGGCTGGTGGCCTGGCAGGACGAGGTGGTGGACCCCATGGGCGTGGTGCCCCTCCAACTGGAGCTTGCAGGACAGGAGGAGCCCGTGGCCGCCGCCTTCTGGGGCCTCCGGCTGCGTCGCTTCACGGGCCTGGACCCCCAGGCCTTCGCCGCGGAACCGCCGGTCCAGGTCCCAGATCGGATCCGCTTCGGCTCGGACCTCTCCCTGCTGGGCCATCGGGTCATGGCCAACGGCGATCTCCTCCTCTTCTGGCGATTGGATGCCCCCACCTCGGCCGACTACCGCCGGGCCTTGGAGACCCGGACCCCGGACGGCTTCCTCTACCATCGGGCCCAGGATGGCCGACTCAGTGCCTACACCTACCCCACCTTTCGCTGGAAAGCAGGCCAGACCACCGTGGCCCGGATCCCGGGACAGGACTGGGCCGGTGAGGCCGCGGCCCCCGGCCGCTACACGGTCCAGATCCAGGTGTACGACCCCACCGAGGACCTGGCCGGACTGGACGTCTTCGACCGCAACGGCCGCCCCCTGGGCAAGCAGGCTTCCCTGGCGGTCCGACTGTCCGTGGCCCTACCAGCGCCGCCGGACCGGGATCCCACCCAGACGTGGCATCCCCTGACCTCGAACATCTACGTGGATGCCCGCCTGGGGGTGGAACAGGCGGCGCCGGGCGCACGGCTCCCCCTGGAGATCCGCTGGTACGCGCCCCAGGATACCCTGGTGCGACATTGGTTCTGGACCCTCCAGGAGCTCTCCGCCCGCCCCGAGAGCGTTCCCCTCAGTGCATGGCAGCCCCTGGACCTCAGGCTGCCCGGCGGAGGCGTTGTCCGCACCGTCCAGGCCATCCAGCTCCCCCCCGATGCCCCGGCCGGGGAGCTGGCACTCCGGGTGGGTCTGCCCGAGGTGCCCGAGACCGCCTTGACCCTGCCCCTTCGGCTCGTCGGCCCCGTGGCCCAGGACCCCCCACCCGTGCCCTGGCCCCTGGAGGTCCGGTTCGGCGACCGCCTGCGCCTGGTGGGCATCGGCAGCCTGGCCCCCAGCGACCTGGCCGCCGACCCCCTCCCCCCCGGCCCCATCTCCCTGGAACTGGTGTGGCAGAGCCAGGCCCTCCTGGCCGCGGACCTGAACGTCACGGTCCAGTGGCTGGGGCCCGATGGGCGCCCGGCAGCCCAGCGCGATGCCCCCCTGACCCGTCGGGAGGACCCCTGGCCTGCCCGCCAGGTGGTGCGCCAGGACGTGGCCGTGCCCGTTCCCCCTCGACCAGGCACCTACACCCTGATCCTGGCCGTCTACGATCCCTACACCCCAGGCCTGCCCCGGCTTCCCCTGGCCGACGGCCGGGATGCCCTGGTGTTGGGGCGCTGGACCGTTGACAGATCGCATTGACTTTCACCTGAACCTGGCCTACAATAGGGCTGTCGAACTTTTGTCCTACACCGACCCCGGACGGACCGATCCGGACAAAGGAGGCGCCATGTACCAGCAAGTGATCCTGGTGGGCAACCTGGGCTCCGATCCCGAGATGCGCTACACGCCCAGCGGTGTCCCGGTGGCCAGCTTCAGCCTGGCCGTCAACCGGGTGTGGACCGGCCAGGACGGCCAACAGCAGGAGAAGACCGTCTGGTTTCGGGTCACCACCTGGCGCAAGCAGGCGGAGATCGTCTCCCAGTACCTGACCAAGGGGCGTCAGGTCATGGTGGTGGGCGAGATCGAGGAGCCCCGGGCCTACATCGACCGGGAAGGGAATCCCCGAGCCTCTCTGGAGGTGACAGCCCGGACCATCAAGTTCCTGGGCGGTCGGGGCGAGGCCCCGGCATCCTACAGCACAGGGACAGCCAACTCGGGGGAGATCGCCGACGAGGAGGACATCCCCTTCTGAGGGCAGGGGCCTCTGCGTCCCCAATCCCGCCTCCCCCATCCCCCTGGTGAGCTCCCATGTCCACGTCGACGCGCTGGTACCTGGTCTTCGTCGTCATCCTGGTGTTCGGCGGCGGCTGGCTGTGGTGGACCCGCTTTCCCGGGGACGGCCCGCCGGCCGGCCTGGAGCCCCGGGCCGCGGTGGGCTACCCGGCACCGGACTTCGCGCTGGAGGAGCTGGCCACAGGCCAGATCCGCCGCCTGAGCGACCTCCGGGGCACCCCGGTGATCCTGAACTTCTGGGCGACCTGGTGCGGCCCCTGCCGGGCAGAGATGCCCCTGCTGCAGGACACCTACCGGGCCTATGGGGGCACCATCGCCCTGATCGGCGTGGACCAGGGCGAACCCCCCCAGGTGATCCAGGAGTTCCTGGACACCTATGGCATCGACTTCCCCATCTGGCTGGACCGGGACATGGCGGTGGGCAACACCTACCGGGTGATGGGGATCCCCACCACCTATTTCATCGACGCCCAGGGGATCATCCGAGCCATCCACCCCGGCCAGCTCAACGAGCGGATCCTGGCAGAGCAGCTTCAGACGATCCTTCCCTGAACCCCAGGAGCCACACCCACACCAACATCAGGTCGGGCAGCGCGTAGGAGGCATCGATGAGGCCGTGGGCCAGTCCCGCGGTAGCCGCGGCCAACACCCCCACCTCCCACGCGGAGGCCCCACTCCACACCCGTTGCGCCCGCCGCCAGAGCCCCCGCCCCCACCAGAGTCCGGCCACCGCCAGCCCCGGGAGCCCCAGGCGGGTCCACCAGTCCAGGACCAGGTTGTGGGGGTGGTTCAGGTTCGGATCCCACCAGGCCGCGGGCAGGATGTACCCGCTGCGATACACGTAGAGGAAGTTGTCCGGCCCCACGCCCCACAGGGGGTGATCCAGGGCCATGGCCAGCGCGCTCCGCCACAGGTGCAGCCGCAAGCCACCGGTGGTCTCGGGGCCCAGATCCAGCAGGGCCTGGAAGCGCTCTGTGCCCACGAAGGGGAGCAGGAGCCCGGCCACCCCGGCAGCCACCCCCAGCAGTGCCCACAGGGACGCCAGGGAGCGCCCCTGGCCCTTCAGGGCCAGCCATCCACCCACCCCGATGGTGGCTACCCCGGCCGGCAGGCCCAGCAACAGGGCACCCTTGCTGAAGGTCAACACCAACCCCAGGAGCTGGACCCCGGCCAGGAGGCTCCAGGCCAGACGCCGCCGACGGGCCAACAGGGCCAGGGCCAAGGCCATGGCGGTGGTCCGCTCCAGGTAGAGGGCCAGGTTGTTGGGCGAGCCGTAGAAGGCCCGTACCCGGCTCACCTCCTCTGCCTGGACCACCATCCAGCCGGTGAAGTACTGGATCACACCCACCAGGGCCACCAGACCGCCCCCCACCATCCAGGCCACCATCCACCCCCGGAACACGGCCTCCACGTCCGCCTCTGTCTGTGCCGCGGCCCCCAAGAGCAGGGCGAAGCCGGCCCCGGCCAGGAAGACGGTCCGCCACTCCCGCCAGGCCACCGAGGGCACGGACGCATCCACCGCGGCCACCAGGGCCACACCGGCCAGGAGGACCAGAGGATGGCGGAGAAGGGGGAGAGGACGGCCCCCTGGACCGGTGGAGGGAGCCGGTCCCGAGAAACCCACCGCCCGATGGAGCCACACCAGGAGCAGCCCGCCCCAGATGGCCGGGTCCACGAAATGGACGGCCCGGCCGGGCCACACCGGCACCGGGACCAGGTAGAGGGGCAGGGCGAGGAGCAGGGCCGCAACCCACAGGCTGGGCCGCTGGAGCCCGGCCCAGGCCAACAGGATCAGGCCCAGGTCGGCCAACCACCAACGGTCCAGCGCGGTGCCCCCCGCCACCAGGATCAGCCCCAGCCCGGCCATCCCTGTGGGCCAGGGTGTGCGCAAACGGGTGTGCAGGCGAGCCACGCGTCTGCCGGGACGGACCAGGCGGGCTCCCGCTCCACGGATCGGGCCCATCGCCCAGGCCGCCACACCCCCCGCTCCCACCAGCAGCAGGAGCACCCCGGGCCAACGGGGCCAGGGCTCGGGGGGGAGCGCGTCCACGGCCACAGCCCGCAGGGGCACCTGTCCCCAGCTACGCCAGACCTCCACCCGCACCCGATGGGGCCCCGAATCCGAGGCCCTGTGGACCCGGACCCACGTGGGCGACGGCCCTTCCGGCGTCTGGCGTTCGGGGGCCAGAAAGGGCTTGTACCCGGCCGGGCGCCCCCGGCTGTCCCCATTGCCCCAGATCTGGGCCAACCGGTTGGCCGGGGCCCCGTCCACGGTGACGTACATGTACCCCCAGTAGTCTCCCATGGCCACCTGCAGGGCCAGCTCCTCCCCCTGGTACGCGAACTCCACCACCCCGGCCGGCTGCCGCCAGGGGTCCGGGGGTTCCAGGGTGTCCGCGCCCTGGGGCGCGACCCGCCAACCCGGATCGTAGCGGAAGGCCGGGCTGTCCATGCGGGCCACCGTGCCGGGGAGCAACGCTGGGACCCGGGCAGGAGTGGGAAGGGACGGGGGAACCGGCCGGGCGGAGGCCAGGATCCATGCCAGGCCGGCCACCAGGAGGGCCGTGGCCCCCAGGCACCGGGCTCGCTCCCTGGATCGCGTCCAACGCTTCATGGGCCAGGCAGCCGCCGGTAGGGAGGGATAAACACCGGCAGGGGTCCGGCTCCTTGGTTGGGCCCCAGTCCGGCCTCCTGGAACACCTGGCCGGCGCTCAGCGGCCGGGGCGCGGCCAGGTATTCCAGGGCCCGACGCCGACCGGCTTCCACCATGGCGTCCACCTGGCTGAAGTCGTTGAAGCGGACATCCGGGAAATCGGGGATGCGGATGTGATGGAGGACCACCTGAGGCTCCCGGACGGCCCGATCCAGGTCCGTGAGCAAGGACTGGGCCATGAAGGTGGTCAGGACCCGGCCCAGGATGCGATGCACCCCATGGACCGGCTGCAAGGGCTGGCCGCCGTAGCCCACGTTCACCGCGTAGATCTCCGTGGCGCCTCGGTCCATGGCCAGGCTGGCGGGCACGTTGTCCACCACCCCGCCGTCCACCAGTTGGAGCTCGCCGAAGGCCACCGGTGGGTGGATCCCAGGGACCGTGGCGCTGGCCAGCACCCCGTCCACCAGGGGGATGTCCGGGGTCAGCTCCTTGCCGAAGAGATGGAGACGGGCGGTCCGCAGGTCCGTGGCCGTGATGTAACAGGGCATGGCCAGGTCGCCGAAGGTGTTCACATCCGGCGGCAGACGGTCCAGGATGTAGGCCCGGAGGCGCTGGTTGGGGTAGAGGCTGTCCTGGCCCCGGAGGGCCCGCCAGGCCATGGTGAGGAGGTTGCCCGGGTAGACATCCTGGGGCCGGACCTCCCGCCACAGGCGCACCAGGTCGGAGAGGGCGTCCGGGGTGCCCCGGGCCGCGACATAGGCTGCGTTCAGGGCCCCTGCCGAGGTCCCCACCCAGAGATCGGGCCACAGGCCGGCCTCGGCCAGGGCCTGCAGGGCTCCAACCTGGAGGGGGCCGCGATTGCCGCCTCCGCTCAGGGCAATGGCACGCACAACACACCTCCTTTTCCGCTCAACGGACCTGGGATGGTAGGCCTCCCTGGCCGGTCACCGGGATGGGGGCATCGGGGCCGGTTCCAGGTGCACCAACACCTCCCCTGCATGGGGCAATCTCTGCCGAACGAGCTCCTGCAGCCGGGTGCTGAGCTCATGGGCCTCGGCCACCGAGAGGCCACCGTCCACCCGGACCTCCAGCACGATGAAGAGCCGACCTTCCACCTGGAAGATCTCCAGGTGGTGCGGTTCGTGGAGGCCGGGTACCCCGGCCGCGGCCTCGGCCACCACCCGCCGGATCCGGGCCTCCAGGCTCGGGCTCACCCGGGTGGAGGGCAGCACCTCGGACGGCGCGGCCTCGATGTGGGTGTAGATGGAGGCCACCTCGGGGAGCCGCTCGCGGATGGTCTGTTCCAGCCGATCCACCCGTTCGTGGGCCTCGGCCAGCCGGGCGTGGGGATCCACGCCCACGTGGAGGTGGAGGCACAGGCGGCCACCCGCCTGCTGGGCCCAGAACTCGTGGAGGATCAGCCCGGCCTCGCTGGTGGCCAACTGCACCGCCTGGTACCGGTCCAGGGCGCTGGCCGGGCCCCGTTGGGCCTCCACGTGGACGGTCACGTCCTCCACCCCAGGCAGGGCCAGGAGCCGGCGGCGCACCTCGTCCGCGATGGCGTTGGCCCTCTGGGTGGGCAGCCGGGGATCGACCCGGACGTGGAGATCCACCGCGATGTGGTCCGGGGTGCCTCGGCTCCGGATCCGGTGGAAGCTCTCCACACCGGGCACCTGGGACACCACCTGGGCAATGGCGCCGGGTGCCAAGGGCGCCTGGTCCACCAGAGGGGGCACGTTCTCCAGAAGGGTGTCCACGCCCACCTTGGCGATGACCCCCGCGATGAGGAGCGCCACCGCGGGGTCTGCCCAACCGTATCCCAGGTGCACCGCGGCCAACCCCACCAGGACGGCCAGGCTCACATAGAGGCTGGTGAGGGTGTGTCGGGCGTCCGCGATCAACACCTCACTGCCCAGGGCCCGGCCCTGGCGGAGCTCCCACCAGCCGGCCAGCCCCTGGATCGCCCCGCCCACCCCCAGCGCGGCCACGCTCCACCGGTTCACCGTGGGCAGCCGGGGATGGAGAAGACGGCCCACCGCGCTGGTGGCCAGCTCCCAGGCGACCACGAAGAGCAGGGTGGCGATGAGGAGCGCGGCCAGGGTCTCGAACTTGCGGTGGCCGTAGGGGTGCTCCTCGTCGGGAGGGCGGCTGCTGACCCGGACCGCGGCCCACGCGATCCCGTTGGACAGGCCGTCGAAGAGGGTGTCCAGGCCGTCGGCCACCAGGGAGAGGGCTCCTGTCCACATCCCGACGCCCAGCTTGACCCCCGTGGCCAGCAGGTTGAGCAGGAAGGTCAGGACGAGGACGTGCTGGATGCGTCGTGGGTCGCGCATTCGGTCTGGTCCTGCACGGATGTCCATCGGCCCGGCAGGAGTTGCCCTCTTCGCATGGGAACCAAGGCCGCTCCGCGGTTCAGAGGGAGACCCCCAGAGGCCCTCGGGTCAGCTGGAAGTCCACATTGCCCATCTGCATGGCCCGAGGGCAATGGGCTCCGGCCAAGGTCTGGGCCAGAAGTGTGGCCAGGGTCTGGGGCCAGGTGGCCGGATCGCCGGCCAGCACACCGTCCATGTCCATCCCGTAACGCTGCGCCACATCCACCCGGTCGGTCACCTGGAGGACGGGCACCAGGGGATGGCCCTCCAGGGGATGAAGGCCCACGTAGGCCAGGATGAGATCCACCCCGGTGGCGGCCAGCCCCGTGACGACCTCCAGCCAGTCCTGGGTGGGGCTCGCCATCAGGTGGAGCCCCCGAGGGACGGCCGCATCCTGGAGGGACTGGCCGTAGGCCAGGCTGGGCCCGTGGTCTCCCGGCCCCAGGGTCCACGCCACGAAGGCCGGACAGGCGAGCAGGACGTCCTTCTCCGGGAGGACCAGGGTGCCGCCGCTCTGGAGCAGCCCGGCCGCGAACCGGCCCAGAGCCTGGGCCGCCTCTGTGGAGACCGGCCCCGCGGCCAGGAGGCCCACCCGCACGTCCGGGGGGCCGGCCTGGATCCGGGCCGGAGGCTGCTCCTGCACGATGCGGTCCCGGAACCACCCCTCGATCCTCTCCAAGACCCGGTGGATCCCCCCGTCCAACTGGATGCTGGCCCAGCCGTACAGCTCGGGATCCAGGCCGGCCTGACCCAGCACATGGCGGATGTAGTCGTTGTGGGTCTTCTCGCATCCATGCTCCAGGAAGAGGAGATGGGCCACCCGGGGATGGCGCGCATAGCCCAGCAGGGTGCGCAGGTAGAGATCCTCGGCCGGACCGCTGGAGACGCCGCATCCCTCGGTGTGGACCAGGGCCACGAAGCGGGAGATGGCCCGATGGGTTCCCAGGCCCATCCGGGCAAGACGGGTGGCCGCCATGGCTGCGATCTGGCCCGCGCACAGGCTGGTAGGGAAGATGAGCCCCACCCGTTCGGCCGTCACCCCATAGGGGGTCGGGAAGGCGGGATAGCGGATCGGGAGATCCTGGGGAGGATCCCCGGGCGGCAAGGCCTGGGGCAGGGGGTGGCCTCCCGGTGGAGGCTGCCGGAGGAGCGGCTCCAAGGGGACGGGCTCGTTGAAATGCCAGTCTCGCCAGAGCTGCACCTGGGCATGGCCGGCCCGCTCGCCGGCCGTGACCTCCCCCGAGGCCACCCGGACGGTCAGCTCCAGGGTCTCCCGGCCGAGGATCTCCATGGGCGTGCCGTCCAGGTACCGACCGGCGTTCACGTCCATATCCTGCTGCAGGAGCTGGTAGCGACGGGTGGTGGTGACGATCTTGATGGTGGGGACGAAGGGAAAGTTGGTGATGGAGCCGTTGCCGGTGACGAAGAAGATCAGGTTGCAACCGGCCGCCACCTGGCCCGCGATGCTCTCCAGGTCGTTGCCCGGGCTGTCCATGAAGTAGAAGCCGGGCCTGTCCATCCGGGCCCCGTAGGGGATGACCCAGTCCAGGCGCACCTTTGGATCCTTCTTCGCGGCCGCGCCCAGGGACTTGAGCACGATGTTGTAGAGCCCTCGAAGCTTGTTGCCACCGGAGGGATTTCCCGCCGCGGACTGGCCATGCCATGCGGCCCACTCCTGGAAACGACCCAGGGTGGCCAGGAAGGCCTGGGCCGTTTCCAGGTCCCGCACCCGCTGGAGGAGATAGGGCTCGGCCCCGAGGAGCTCGTCCGTCTCGGCCAGGTTCGCCCGGCCGCCGTACCGGATCACCTCCCGGGCCACCCACCCGGCCAGGGGGTTGCCGGAGATGCCCGAGAACGCGTCGGAGCCCCCACACTGGAGTGCGATGGACAGATGGGCCAGGGGCTCGGGGGTCCGCTCCACCGCGTTGGCCGCCTCCAGCCAGCTCCGCACCACCTCCTCAGCCCGATCCAATCCCCGAAGGAAGCCGTCCTCGATGGTGAAGAAGCCGTGCTGCACGTGGTCCAGCGGATAGCCCTGTTCCCGCATGTACGCGGCCAGGAGCCGATTGTTCACCGGTTCCACCCCGTAGTCCACGGCCAGGACGGCCGCCACGTTGGGGTGGACCATGAAGCCGGCCAGGGTCCGCAGGACGAGCTCCAGGTTGTTGGGATGGTGGTGGCCCCCTTCGGTGTGGGCCACGGCCACGATGCCGTCGATGTTCGGCCAGGCATCCGCGAGGCCCCGTAGCCGGGCCTCCAGTTGGCGCACGAACCCCCCGGTCCGGGAAGAGGTACCCAGGAGGACCACCATGTTGCGGGTCCCCACGCCCCGCCCTCCAGGACGCCGGTAGCCCAGGAAGGTGCGAGCGTCCGGGTGGGGAGGGACCTGGACCCCGGGGCGGAAGGCGGCCGGATCCAGGGTGTAGGGGAGCCGGTAGTCCGCGAAGTTGGCGTCGGACGGCAGGTCCACATCCAGGTCGCGCACGGCCAGGGCCTCCAACACCGCGGCGTTGCGCACGTATTCCCCCGGAGCGATGGGCCGAAGAGCCCGGCCAAAGGGCAGTCCCCAGGAGAGCAGCGCCGCGCCGGCCGGAATGGGGGCCACCGCGAAACGGTGGCCTTCCAACACGGTGTGATCCAGGGTCAGGATCCGGCCGTGGAGCTGGATCCGGGTCCCCGCGGAAAGGGTCTGTACGGCCACGGCCACGTTGTCGCCGGGCCGAGGCAGCCGGGCCACCTGTGCAAAGGGCAGGGGCGATTCAGACATCGGACACATGGTCTGGAGCCAGGCGGTGGTCGAGCACGGGATGGTTGCGTCGCCCCCATTGTACCATATTCCCATCCCCTCGCCCTGGCCCCACCGGACATTCAGTTTCCGAACGCCCCGCGCCCGGCGGTTTGCCGGGGCCACCTCGAGACCCTGGCCCCAAGGCGTTAAGTCAAATCGCCTAGGCCGGCCTGCCCCCAGAGGCCATTTTGGTACTACAGGGCCAGGGAAAATCGCGCAGCCATCGTCTATAGTTAAGGTCACTGGGGTACAGCTCCCTTACATGGTGGTCTCCCACCGGCAGACATCGCGGAGGGCTTCCATGATCGCTCACCTCTACCGCCTGACACTGGCCCTGGCCCTGCTCGTGGCTGGGACCATCCCCGGCCGCTCGGTCCCAGGGCCCGAGGCGTCCACCGTGGCCTCCCAGTCGACCTCCCAGCCCGTGGCGGTCATCGTCCAGGCCGTGGACCCGGCCACCGCGGCCCGTCTCGTGGAGGAGGTCGGCGGCCGGGTGACCCACGAGCTGCCCATCATCCAGGCGGTGGGGGCCCAGCTGACCCCGGAACAGCGGGCCCGTCTGGCCCGGTGGGAGGGGATCCGCATCTACGAGAACCGGACGGCCCGGATATCGGATGTGGACGCGGTGGAGGTGTTGGTGGCCCGCGGCCCTGGAGGCACGATCTGGGCCTACTGGGATCGAGAGGAGCTTCCCGAGGACGAGGAGATGGACGACGAGGGCTGGTACCGGCTGGGCTACGATGCCAGCCGCTGGCCCCGGGGCACCGGCAAGTTCGGGTACGGCCAGGGCGATGAGGACACCCCCCTGGATCCTGGCCCGCGCAAGGAGCCTCTCATCACCGCCTACTTCCGCACCACCTTCACCGTGGACCGCCCGGGACAGTTCCGCGCGCTGGAGGCCACCTTCCTGGTGGACGACGGCATCGTCCTCTACCTGAACGGGCGGGAGGTGTTCCGGGACAATCTGCCGAGGGGCGAGGTGGAGCCGGACACCCTGGCCCGGGAGGCCAGGGATCACTCCCTCCAGAAGATCGAGCTGGACCCGGCCCTGTTGATCCCCGGCACCAACATCATCGCCGCGGAGGTCCATCGGGGGAAGGGCCGCGAGCCCCAGATCAGCTTCGATCTGGAGCTGGCGGGCTACCGGGTGGAGTCGGACTACATCCCCGAGGTCCGGGACATGGTGGCCGCGGTGAGCTACCGCAACGACGACGGCAACCAGGCCTGGCTGGGGCCCTGGCAGGAGATCGGCGAGGAGGACGGCCCGGCCGAGGGGGCTGTGGGTGTCCGGAGTCACCGAGGGGACCACGGCACCCTGGTCTTTCGGCTGGCCGAGGGCAAGGGTCTCCAGCGAGCCGTGGACCTGAGCCTGGCCCGGCACGCGCGGCTCCGGTTCAAGTACCAGCGGGAGGGCTTCGAGAGTGCCCAGGACGCGGTCACCGTCCAGATCTCCGGAGACGGTGGGCGGAGCTGGAAGACCCTGGACGTGCTGGCCGGGCCGGCCCACGACAGGCTGTTCCAGACAGCCGAATACGACATCAGCCCCTGGGTCGGCGGTCCGGCCGTGGTCCGGTTCCTGAGCTCCGAATCCATCCAGGAAGAGACCCGTATCGCCCTCAAGGATGTCCAGATCCGGTACACCAACGCCCGGGAAACCGTCTACCCAGACCTCATCCAGGCCACATGGGCCCACAGGGCAGGCATCGACGGCCAGGAGGTGGGGGTCGCGGTGGTGGACACGGGCATCTGGGCCCACCCGGCCCTCTACTACCGGCCCGACAGCACGCCCCGAGGACTGGTGGAGTACGACGCGGTCTTCGACCAGCTCCGGGTCATCGACGGGCCGGGCTACAACTCCGACGAGAACGGTCACGGCACCCACATAGCCAGTATCCTGGCCAGCAGCCGCCTGGCCGAGGGCACCCTCAACGGCGTGGCTCCAGGCGTCCGGATCATCTCGGTCAAGGCCTTCGACGCGTCGGGCATGGCCACCTACATGGACGTGATCCGGGGCATCGGCTGGGCCGTGGCCAACAAGGACCGGTACAACATCCGGGTCCTCAACCTCTCCTTCAGCGCCCCGCCCCAGTCCTTCTACTGGGACGATCCGCTGAACCAGGCCGTCATGCGGGCCTGGCAGGCCGGCATTGTGGTGGTGGCCGCGGCCGGCAACCGGGGCCCGGATCCCATGACCATTGGCGTGCCCGGCAACGTGCCCTACGTGATCACCGTGGGCGCCATCACCGACAACTACACCCCGGACGACCCCAGCGACGACTACGTGACCCCTTTCTCCTCCGCGGGGCCCACCTATGAGGGCTTCGTCAAGCCCGACGTGGTGGCCCCCGGTGCCCACATGCTGGGCCTGGCCGCGGCCCAGCACCGCCTGGCGTTGGAACACCCGGACGCGTTCGACGGCCTGGACTACTTCCAGATGGCCGGCACCTCCCAGGCCACCGCGGTGGTGAGCGGCATCGCCGCGCTGCTCCTCCAGGCCGAACCCGGGCTCACCCCCGACGATGTGAAGTGCCGGCTCATGGCCACGGCCCGGGCCGCCCTGGACGGCGAAGGGGAGCTGGCCTTCTCCATCTTCCAACAGGGGGCCGGCCTGGTGGATGCCTGGGCAGCCCTCGCGGACACCACCTCGGGCTGCGCCAACAAGGGCCTGGACGTGACCAAGGATCTGAAGGGCATCGAACACTACGGCGGCCCGGTACGACAGGACGAGAAGGGACGCTTCTACCTGGTCGAAGGGCCTGAACATGCCTGGTCCGGGGGTTTCACCTGGAGCGGCGGCTACACCTGGTCCGGAGGCTTCACCTGGAGCGGTGGGTTCACCTGGTCGGGCGGCTACACCTGGTCCGGGGGCTTCACCTGGTCGGACGGCTACACCTGGTCCGAAGGCTTCACCTGGAGCGGTGGCGCCTCCATTCCCCTGAGCCAGCCCTTGGGCGGTCTGGGGGAATGGCTGGCCGAGGAGCCCTATCTGGCGCCAGGTCAGATCCGGGTGTTCCGCGACGCGGTCCGCTCTCCAGCGTCCCAGCTCTTCCTGCCCATAGTCGCCCGCTGAGCCGTGGCCCACGGACGGGCCCAGGCGAGACCGTCCCCGAGCGTCCCGGGGTGCCCACGCGTGGGCACCCCGGGACGCATCCAAAGGTCAGTAATTCACGATTTTAGCCAAATTGAGGAATGAGCATCCTCAGATGCGGCATCGCCCCTCTGGAATCGGCATCTGAGGATGCCGACTCCGCTACGAATTTCGTGAACTGCTGAAGGTGGCAGGGCACGCATGGGGCCTCCCCAGGCTCCGATGCCGAGTTCGGCCCCCCTCCTCCATCGCCCCCTGGAAGGCCCTGGGAGACCCGGCAGCGAGGGACAGGCCCGCTGTCCTCGCTCCATCTCCAGCGGACCTGAGGCCGCGGAGCCCACGCCCGAGATGCCCCCCCACCCCATTTGACTTTCCCCGCGGAGGGATCCTATAGTGGTAGGGCCATGTCCTGGCGGTGAGGTCCCACGGCCTCCCCGTCCGTCATCGAACCACCCCACACCGGAGCCGCGCCCGAACCCGCCATGAGCAAGCTGCAACGCCTGGTCCTGGGCCTCATCGCCCTGATCCTGGCCCTCTTCCTCGGCACCCAACTGGACCGCACCCCGTTTGGCTGGCCACCGGGGGCACCGGCCGCCGGGCTTCCCAGCCTGGACGGGGGCTCTCGGCCCGAGGGAATTCCGGCGGGAGTCCAGGAAGCGACACAGGTCCGGGTGGTGGACGGAGACACCAGCAGGGTGCTCCTGGACGGCCAGGAGGAGACCGTGCGCTACATCGGGATCGACACCCCGGAACGGGGCGAGCCGGGCTACCAGGCCGCGACCCAGGCCCACCAGGCCCTGTTGGCCGTCCGGGGCCAGGGCTCGCTCTTCCTGTTGGCCGATCAGAGCCACCGGGACCCCTACGGCCGGCTCCTGCGCTACGTCTACACCGCGGGCGGAGTCTTCGTGAACCGCGAGATGATCCGCCAGGGCTGGGCCCTGCCGGTGGAGTTCCCGCCGGACCTCAAACACGCCTCGGACTTCCGCCGGGCGGCTCGAGAGGCCGCGGAGGCCCGCCGAGGGTTCTGGAGCGGCGATGCCGAGCCCGACGGCGTGCCGCCCTGGGGCCTGACCCAGGAAGCGGCTCCGCTTCGGGCCGAGCCCCACGGGGAGGCCCCCCAGGTGGCCTCCCTGGAGGCCGGCGTTCCCCTGCTGATCGACCGCCGCGACGAGGGGGGCCGCTGGGTGGAGGTCCGCACCCCCGAGCGGCTGGTGGGCTGGATCCTCCTGGAACACCTCTTCGTGAACGTGCCCCCAGGGGACATCCCCGTGGAGGCCCGGACACGTATGCTCCGAGACAGGCCATGAGCTCCCCTCCCGGTCATCCAAGCTGGTGGGCGGTGCTGGCCCTGCTGTTCCTCCTGGGAGCAGGAGGAACAGCGGCTGCCGAGAGGGAGCCCCCTGGGCCGGCCCCGGTGGCGCCCCCATTGGCCAAGGAGCTGGCCCGGGCCCAGGGGCCTGTCTCCTTCCTGGTGATCCTGTCCGAACAGCCGGACCCGGTGGGCTACCTGGCCCAGCAGGGTCTCTCCCGGAGCCATCCTCGGATCCGGGCCCAGGCCCTCTACACCTACCTGACGACCTTTGCCGCCCGCCGTCAGGCTGCCCTGCGGGCCTGGTTGGACGCCCAAGGGGTGCCCTACCGGGCCTTCTACGTGGTCAACGCGCTGGAGGTGACCGGGGATGCCGGGCTGGTGGCTGCCCTGCGTCGCCGACCCGAGGTGGGCCGGCTGGTGGCCAACCCTCGGGTGGCCCTGCAGCCGCCCACGCCGGTGGCCTCTCGGACCGCGGTCCTGCCCGACATCCCCTACGGCATCCGCTACACCCGCGCCCCCCAGGTGTGGCTCCAGGGCTACCGGGGCCAGGGCATTGTGGTGGCCAGCCAGGATACCGGGGTGGACTGGGAACACCCAGCCCTGAAACCCCGCTACCGGGGCTGGGATCCGGCGACCCGGACCGTGGACCATAGGTACAACTGGTACGACGCCTGGGGCGCGGCCGGCCGGCCGACCCGCTGCGCTCCGGATCCCCAGGTGCCCTGCGACGACAACGGCCACGGCACCCACACGGTGGGCACCATGGTGGGCTCGGATCCCGGGAGCCCCACGGGCAACCAGGTGGGCATGGCCCCAGAGGCCCGCTGGATCGGCTGCCGCAACATGAACCGAGGCGTGGGCACACCGGCCAGCTACATGGCCTGCTTCCAGTTCTTCCTGGCTCCCCACCCCCAGGACGGGGATCCTTTCACCGAAGGCGATCCGGCCCGGGCCCCTCACGTGATCAACAACTCCTGGTACTGCCCACCCGAGGAGGGCTGCGACTACGAGACCCTGCGCCAGGTGGTGCAGACCGTGGACGCGGCCGGGATCCTGGTGGTGGGTTCCGGAGGGAACAACGGCCCCGAGTGTGCCTCCGTCCGCTACCCCATCGGCGCCTATCCCGAGGTCTTCAGCGTGGCCGCCCACAACGCCACCGGACAGATCGCGTACTTCAGCAGCCGGGGCCCGGTGGCCGTGGACGGCAGCCGCCGGCGCAAGCCAGACCTCAGCGCCCCAGGGGTGGACGTGGTCTCCACCCTGCCGGGAGGCCAGTTCGGCGCGGCCAGCGGCACCAGCATGGCCGCGCCCCATGTGGCCGGCGCGGCGGCCCTCCTCTGGTCCGCAGCCCCCCGCCTGGTGGGCCAACTGGACGAGACCCGCCGGCTCCTGGCCGGAAGCGCGACGCCGGTGCTCGACGGCCAGTGCGAGCCCGACGGAGAGGCCCGAAGCCCCAACAACGTCTACGGCTATGGCCGGCTGGACGTGGCCGCCGCGGTGGCCATGGCCCTGGCCCCAGCCCAGCTCACCGTCCAGGTGGTCATGTCGGATGGCCGCCCGGCCACCAACGTCCCCGTCCACATCGTGGACACCCGCACCGGCGCCCTGGACCGGGCCATCACCGGGCCGGACGGTCGGGCCGTGTTCCCGCGGGTCTACGCAGGCACATACCGGGTCCGGGTGGACCGCTTCGGTGTGGACACCCAGGAGACCGTGTCGTTGGCCCTGGGCGAGCAGGCGGAGATCACCCTGGTGCAGCCCTACGCGCTGCTCCTCTTCCCGGTGTACGGGCCCGGGCCCCACGGCTCCCGATGAGACCCATGGAAGAGCTCCCTGAGAGAGCCCACATGAAACCAACCCACATAAAACCCCAAAAACCAAGGGCCGCTACCAAGGTAGCGGCCCCTCCGCGTTGGCTGGGGGACAGGGACTCGAACCCCGACCACCTGATCCAGAGTCAGGCGTTCTGCCGATTAAACTATCCCCCAATATTCGGTCTTCCCGATCTGTCCTGCTCATCCATCCACTGTCCCCATTGTACACCACAGGGGGCCGGCCGTGCAAAACCGGGGCCCCGGTGTGGGGCTACCCGTCCAGGGCCGGGACCGGGGGCGCCGGCTCCGGATAGGCCAGGGGTTGGAAACCTGTCTCGGCCAGGAACCGTTCCAGGGCCCGCCGGCCTCGCTCCGCGTAGGCCGCGTAGCGCCGCTTCTTGCCGCGGACCCGGGGTACCAGCTCGGGCAACAGCCCCATGTTGGCCTTCATGGGCTGGAAGTCCCTGGGCTCTGCGTGGGTGATGTAGTGCAGCAACGCGCCCACCATGGTCTCCCGGGGGAAGACCAGCAGAGGCTCGCCCCGCAGGAGCCGGGCCAGGTTGATCCCGGCCACCAACCCGCCCATCGCGCTGCCCACGTAGCCCTCGGTGCCGGTGATCTGCCCGGCAAAGAAGAGGTCCGGTCGGGTTCGGAACTGGAGGGTGGGGCGGAGGAGGGTAGGGCTGTTGATGAAGGTGTTGCGGTGCATCTGGCCCAGGCGCACGAACTCCGCGTGCTCCAGGCCCGGGATCATGCGCAGGATCTCCTTCTGCGCGCCCCACCTGATGTTGGTCTGGAAGCCCACCATGTTGTAGAGGGTGCCGGCCACGTTGTCCTGGCGGAGCTGGACCACCGCGTAGGGCCGTTTGCCCGTGCGGGGATCCCGCAGGCCCACCGGACGCATGGGGCCATAGGCCAGGGCGTCCAGGCCCCGGCTGGCCAGCACCTCGATGGGCATGCAGCCCTCGAAGTAGCGTTCCAGCTCCGCGTCGGCACCCTGGAGCTCGATCCGGGGCGCGGCCAGGAGCGCCCGGACAAAGGCCTCGTACTGGTCCCGGTCCATGGGACAGTTGATGTAGTCCCCCTGGTCGGATCCGTCCTGGCTGCGTCCCCAGCGGCTGGCCCGGAACGCGATGGACATGTCGATGCTCTCCGCGGTGACGATGGGCGCCATCGCGTCGTAGAAGTAGAGGTACTTCCCGGTGAGCTTCTGCAGCTCCTGGGTCAGCCCGTCGCTGGTCAGGGGCCCGGTGGCCACGATCACCGGGCCTTCCGGAACCCGGGTCACCTCCTCCCGGATCACCTGGATGTTGGGGTGGCCCTGGATCCGTTCGGTGATCTCCGCCGCGAACTCCTCCCGGCTCACGGCCAGCGCGCTGCCCGCGGGCAGCGCGTGCCGGTAGGCCACCCGGATCACCAGGCTGCCCAGCCGGATCATCTCCCCCTTGAGCATGCCCAGGGCCCGATCCGGCAAGGTGCTGCCCATGGAGTTGCTGCAGACCAGCTCGGCCAGCCGGTCGGTCACATGGGCCGGGGTGGAACGCTTGGGCCGCATCTCGTACAGATGGACCCGGTATCCCCGGTTGGCCAACTGCCACGCGGCCTCGGTTCCGGCCAGCCCCCCGCCGATGACGGTGACGGTCTCGGTCATGGTCCCATGGTACCTCTATGGATTCCGACAGCCAGAGCGCTACCTGACGGTATCCAGTGATTCTAGCAGAGGGGTGCGGACAGGTCAAAAGCCGGGACGATCGTTTTCCCGGCCCCACTTGCCTCTCCTCCGCTTTCGCGGTACCCTTTCTCCGACGAACCCACCGGCCCTCTGCATCCAGACATCCAGGGAAGAAGCCGAGCCATGCCCACATCCTCCCTCAGCCTGAACCCGGTCCAGATCATCGTCAAGAAGCGAGACGGCGGCGAACACACCCGGGAGGAGCTCCGCGCCTTCATCGACGGCTTCGTCCGGGGCGAGATCCCGGACTACCAGGTGGCGGCCTGGGCCATGGCCGTCTACTTCCAGGGCATGACCCCGCGGGAGACCACAGAGCTCACCCTGGCCATGGCCGAGAGCGGCGACACCCTGGATCCCCACTCTGGGCTGCCGCCGGGCACCCGGGTGGTGGACAAGCACTCCAGCGGCGGCGTGGGCGACAAGACCTCCCTGGTGGTCGGGCCGGTGGTCGCGTCCTACGGCCTGCCCGTGGGCAAGATGAGCGGCCGGGGCCTGAGCTACACCGGCGGCACCATCGACAAGCTGGAGAGCATCCCCGGCTGGACCGCGGAGCTGAGCGAGGCCCGGTTCCGCCGCCAGCTCCAGGAGGTGGGGCTGGTCATCGCCGCGCAGACCGCCAACCTGGCCCCCGCGGACAAACAGCTCTATGCCCTCCGGGACGTCACCGGCACCGTGCCCAGCATTCCCCTCATCGCCAGCAGCATCATGAGCAAGAAGCTGGCTGTCCAGGCCGATGCCCTGGTCCTGGACGTGAAGTGCGGCCGAGGGGCCTTCATGGAGACGCTGGACCAGGCCCAGGCGCTGGGCCAGCTCATGGTGGCCATTGGCCAGGGAGCCGGCCGGGACGTCACCGCGCTCATCACCCAGATGGAACAGCCCCTGGGCCGCGCGGTGGGCAACGCCCTGGAGGTACGGGAGGCCATTGAGACCCTCCAGGGCCAGGGACCGGCCGATTTCGTGGAGCTGGTGGAACACGTGGCCGGGGAGATGCTCTACCTGGGGAACCGGGCCCCAGACCCCCAGGCCGGGGCCCAGATGGCCCGCCAGGCCCTCCAGGACGGCCGGGCCTGGGCCAAGTTCCGGGAGTTCGTGGCCGCCCAAGGCGGGGATGTGGGCTACGTGGACGCGCCCGAGCGCCTGCCCACCGCGCCCCTCCAGGTACCGGTCACCGCGGAGACGGATGGCGTGGTCCACCGGGTGGATGCCCGGGCCGTGGGCCTCGCGGTGGTCCACCTGGGTGGGGGGCGCACCCGGAAGGGCCAGGCCGTCGACCACCGGGTGGGGGTGATGGTCCAGGCCAAGGTGGGCGATCCCGTGGCCGCCGGAGACCTGCTGTGCGTGGTCCACGGGGCCGACGAGGCCTCGGTCCAGGAGGCCTCGGACCGGCTGAAGGCCGCCTACACCCTGGCGCCGGAGCCGACCCCGGGGCTCCCTGTCCTCCTGAAGCGTCTGGGCGGACGATAGAGCACGTCGCCCTCCAGGCCCAGCCTACCACACCACCCGGCTTCGCTCCTCCAACACGGTCCGGTAGAGCTCCAGGGTGGCCCGCGCGATCAGGGGCCACGCGTAGCAGTTGTGCACGTGGTTCAGGGCCTCCTCCCGCAGCCGCCGGGCCCGCTCCGGGTCCTGGAAGAGCTGCTCCACGGCCCAGGCGATGCTCTCCGGGCTGTTGGCCAACACGGTGATGCCCGTGTTCATGTGGCGGACCACCTCGCTCAGCCCCCCCACGCTGCTGGCGATGACGTTGCACCCCGCGGCCATGGCCTCCAGGGCCACGATGCCGAAGGGCTCGTAGATGCTGGGGAAGATGGCCGCGTCCACCGCGTTGTAGAGACAGTTCCGCTGCTCGTCGCTGATGAAGCCCAGCAGCTCCACGGCATGGCCGATGCCCAGCTCGTCCACCAGGCCCTGCATCTGCTCGCTGTTCTTCCCCGCCACCAGCAGCCGCACATGGGGATCCTTCGCCAGGATCAGGGGCATGGCGCGCAGGAGCACCGGCAGCCCCTTCTCCGGGGTGATGCGCCCCACGAAGAAGAGGAGCCGCTGGCCCTGGGGCGCGTACCGGCGACGCAGTCGTCCGATCTCCTCAGGAGGGCAGGCCTGCAGAGGGGCCGGGTTCACCGCATTGGGGATGATGCTCATCTTGTCCGAGGGCACGGAGAAGTAGCCCTGGAGCTCCCCGGCCATGTAGCCGCTGCACACGATGATCCGCCAGGCCTCGTAGCACAGCTCCCACTCCAGCTGGTTGATCTGGCGGCTCAGCTCCGTGGGCAGGTGGGATTGGTGTCGCCCCCGCTCCGTGGCGTGGACCGTGGCCACCAGAGGCACCTTCCAACGATGCTTCAGGTGGATCCCCGCCCGGGCCACCAGCCAGTCGTGGACGTGGACCAGGTGGAACGGAGCGGCCTCGGCCAGTTCCAGGGCCTTCCGCTCCAGCACATGGTTGGCCTCCATCACGCTGTTGAACATGTCCTGGGGGTCCATGGGCGGCACGTCCACCCGGTGGATCCAAGCCCGGCCGTTCAATTCCTCGACCGCGGGGCCGTCCGCCAGCCGGGTGGTGAGGAGATCCAGCCGAAAGCCCGGCTCCGCCTCGGCCAGCTCCGCCAGGGTGGGCACCAGCTCGGCCACATGCTTGCCCATGCCGCCCACCACGTACGGCGGATACTCCCACGAGATCATCAACACCCGCATGGCCATCTCCTGGAACGCCCGGCTCTCCATGGCCCTACGCGCTCCCGTCGCCCCATGGAGAGGGACGTTGCGCAATGCGTCATGGTTCCTGGATGGGCACGATGGAAGATTGTAGCCAACCGGGGACGATTCGGCAAATCGAGTGGACGCGGGGGGGCCTCTTGAGGGCGGCCTATGGAGGCCGTTCCAGGGGCTGGAACTGGAAGGACCAGGCAGCGAAGTCCGGGCCCGGGGCTCCCCGGAGATGGGCCACCGCGGCCCGGCCGGCCCAGTAGGTCAGGTAACCCAGGGGGGACTGGCCCGGATGGGCCTCCTGCCATGCCGGGAAGTCCGGCCCCAGCCATCCCCCCCACTGGAGGGCTCCCCAGGCCAGGCCGGCGGCCTGGAGCCGCTGCACCAGCACCGGATCCGCGCTCCAAGGAGTGAGCCACACGGGCGTCTCCGGCTGTCGGGCCCACAGGACCTCCAGGTAGGCCACCGCGTCCTCGCCGGTGCCCAACCACAGGACCGCGTGGTCTGGGGCCACGTCCTGGGGCCGGTCGCTCGGCTGCACGGGCCCCTCCACCGCGGTCCTCCACTCGGCGGCAGACCATCTCGGCCATCCCGGGATCCATCCGGCCAGCACCAGCCCCGCGGCCCCTTGGGCCTGGGCCTGGGCCCACACCGCCTCCACCCAGCCCACGGCCCAGGCCGGATGGGGATCGTCCGGACGAGGGGGAAAGGGCAGGCGGTAGGGAAGCAGCCACAGCCGGGGGGTCGCGGCCAGGGCCGGGGCCGCCCCGGCGGCCGTGTCCGGCCGCATGGGCCCGATGAGGGCCCGAACCGCGGGATCCACCAGGACCTTGGCTGTGGCCCGGGCCGCGGCCTGGGGCTCGCCGCTGCTGTCCAGGGCCAGGGGGAGGAGGGCCGGTGACCCGACGGGCGCCGTGCCGATGGCGGCCCGCAGGCCATCCAATGCGGCATACCCCGTCTGGCGGTAGACCCCTTCGAAGGGAGCCACCAGCCCGATCTTCGCGACGGCCGGCACCGAACGCCAGGCCGGAGGGGGGGCACAGCCGGCCAGGAGGAGCACCAGGAAGAGGGCCAAGGAGCACCCGAGAGAGGCGGTGGTCGGCCGCTGGGTCCTTGCCGGGTTCACGGGCGGTAGCCGTAGATCTGCAGGTTCCGCTGGTGCTCGGCCAGGGTCTCCGCGAAGACGTGGCGACCGTCCTCGCCGGTGGCCAGGAAGAAACAGTAGGCGGTCTGGGCCGGATTGCGGGTGGCCTGGATGGCATTCAGGCCAGGGTTCGCGATGGGGCCCGGTGGCAGCCCGGGGTGCAGGTAGGTGTTGTAGGGGCTGACCACCTGGAGGTAGTCCTCCACCCGCTCCGGCTTCCACCACCAGTTGCCCGGCTCCCCCCGGGCGTACTGGACCGTGGGGTCCGCCTGGAGGAAGTTGCCCCCCACCTCGTCCGCGCACGTGCCGTTGAGCCGGTTGAGGTAGACCCCCGCGATGAGGGGGCGCTCATCGGCCTGGACAGCCTCCCGCTCCACGATGCTGGCCAGGGTCAGGAGATCCCGGCCGCTCAGGCCGCTGCTGCCTCCCCGAAGCCCTTCCAGCCCCACCTTGGCCTCGAAGTTCTCCAGGAAGGGACGGAGCACCACCTCGGGCGAGGCCGCGTTGACCGGGAACCGGTAGGTGTCGGGGAAGAGGTAGCCCTCCAGACTGGCCCCCTCGGGAAGGTCGCGCAGGAACTCGTAGTCCCGAAACAGCGCCAGGGTGCGGGGGTTGCGGACCGCGGTGAGGAAGCGCTCGCCGTCGATGACGTAGTTCTCGGCCAGCCGTTCCGCGATCTCCTCCGCGCGGAAGCCCTCGGGGATGGTCACCAGGATCTCCTCGAAGCGGGCCTCCTGGAGGGCCTCCGCGATCTCCGGCACGGTCATGGTCTCGGCCAGCATGAAGTTGCCCGCGGCCAGCCGCCGGTCCAGGCCCGTCACCCGCAGATAGAGGTTGAAGAGCTCCGCGTCCCGGATAAATCCCTGGGCCTCCAGCCGGGCAGCCACGAAACGGGCGGGCTCGCCCGGGATGATGGTGAAGGGCCGGGGCCGGGGATCCGTGCCCGCGGGGAGATAGAGCTCGTCCTCCCGCAGGCGCAGGTTGAAGGCCAGGATCCGCCGTTCGATGTTCTCCGGCGTCAGAGCCCGCTCCTCCGCGTTGGGATCGATGAGGGCCACATCGATCTCGGTGGCTGCCCGGAACTGCTCCGCCAGGTGGGCCTGGGCCACGGTCCAGGAGCCCCACAACACGGCCAGGACCGCGGCCAGGAACCCCACCCGAACGGCCAGCTCCAGCCGCACATCCGGCCGCTGTAGCCGCTCTCGCCAGGAAGGGGCCCCTGGCTTCCGGGCCGTGGACGCCCGCTGCAGGGGAAGGGCTCTACGGGACATGGGTCTCGATCCGTCCAAAGCGTTCCTCCACGGGCTCGCCCCGTGCCAGGGCATCCAGGTAGCTGCGCAGGATCACGGCCGCGGCCACGGCGTCGTCCGGGGCTCCCCGGGCCGAGCCACCCCCCGATGCCCGGAGCTCCTGGGCCTCAAAGGTGCTGAGCCGCTCATCCCAGAGGACGATGGGCACGGAGCGCCCCAGGCGTGCCGCCAGGGCCCGGGCCAGACGCCGAGCCCACCGACGCACCTCCCGGGCCTGGGGGCCCTCGCTGCCGTCCATGTTCAGGGGAAGGCCACAGACGATGGCCTGGGCCCCCTCCTGCTCCACCAGCCGGGCCAGGGCCTCGAAGTCCGCCTCCCGGCTGCGGCGGCGGAGGACGGCCAGGGGCCGCACGGTGATGCCCAGGGGATCGCAGGTGGCCACGCCGATGCGGGCTCGGCCCACGTCCAGCCCCAGGAGCTTGCCCGGCCTTCCCCGAGAGCCCGAGCCGGCGGTGCTCACGGCGACACCTCCTGGACGGCCTCCCGGTAGTCCACCCGCACCTGGATCCGGTTGGGGATCCGGGGCAGGGTACCGAACCAGCCCGGATCCAGGTAGAACTCCGGAGGAGCAGCCAGGAGCCAGCGCTCCTGCAATATCCGAGCGGCCTCCTCAGGGGGCTTCCCGGCCACGGCCGCGCGCATCTCTCGGGTATCCATGGGGATCACGTAGTGGCCCCGGCTCTGGGCCGTGAAGGCCACGGACCGGTTCTCCACCTGGACGCCCGGCTGGATGGCCACCTGGATGGAGTCGGCCACCAGCTTCGCCCGCGCGGGCACCGCGTCCTCCAGCGCGTTCAGCGCGGCCTCCTGGATGTAGCGCTGCGGGATGGCCGTCCCCTGGACCAGGACCCGGAGATCCAGCCGGAGTTCCTCCGCAGGCTCGCCCACGAACGCGCTGAAGGCCTGGGCCACCACAAAGGTCTGGATGGACTCCGGGGGAATCCACTCGTCTCCCCGGAGCTGCCGGGCCAGCTCGGAGGCGGCCCGGTCCTGGATGGCCGCGTGGACCTGGGCCAGCAGCCGCTCCTGGTCCGCCTGGGTGACCACCGGCACCACGGCCGCGGCGCCACCGGTGGTGGGCTCTGGGTTGGTCACCTGGACCTGGGTGCGCAGGGCACCGGGGATGGTGGTGATGGTGTTGGCCCGGACGTTCCCCAGAGGGCCGGGCTCCACGGCCTCGATGGGCACGTCCACCCGGGTGCCCACCGGCCCGGGGATCTCCGCGTCCTCGGTGGTGCGAAAGTCCACCCGCACCCCTGTGCTGGAGGAGAGGATGGTGCCCTTGGGGATGCGCACGGTGAGGTTGGTCTGGTTGGTGAAGGTGACAAAGCCCTGGGCACGCTCCACCCCCTGTTGCTGGCCGCCGGTGGGGAGGATGGATCCCGAGGCCTCCACCACGGTCTCCACCAAGCGGGCCGGAATGCGTCCCACCGGGTAGTCCGGCACCTCCAGGGCCGGATCCGCGACCAGCTCCACCGGAACCTCCAGAAGGCGCTGGCCGGGGACCACGGTCACCGTGGCTGCGGGGAGAACGACGTAGAGGAACGCGGCCAGGAACAGGAGGACGGCCGTGCCCACCCCCCCGTAGACGGCCAGCCGCTGCCACCCGGGGGCCGGCTGACGGTAGCGCTGCTCGGCCTGGATGCGTCGCTGGCGGGCCCGGTGAAGGGAGGGACGGCCGGCCTCTGCCAACAGGGCGTCCTTGGGCTGGCCGTCGGGCCGACGCCAGGGAGGCGGTTCGGGCAGCCCCGCGGCCGGGTTTCGGGGATCCACCCGGGGCAGCGGCGTGTCCATCTGCCAGGTGCGGCCTTCCACGGCCGCCTGGCTGCCGAAGACCGGGATGCCCAGCTCCTGGGCCAGCCGGCGGGTGGTCCCGTCCCGGGTGACCAGGGCCAGGGCCTGTCCTCGGGCCTGGGCCTGGCGCTGCAACAGGCGAAGACGTGCGAACTGCCTCAGCTCCCCCCACCCCTCGGGGAGAACCACGGCCACCGCTCCGCTCTCCAGGCGGGCCAAGCGGCGTCGCACGGCCTCGGACGTGGCCTCGGGCTCGACGTACAGGATGCGTGTCACGCTATCTCGCCGCGGTCTCGCGCAGGTGCTGGGCCACCCAGGGCCGGACCTGGGCCAGGGCTTCGGCCAGGCCCTCGGGTCGCCGGCCGCCGGCCTGGGCCATCGTGGGGCGGCCGCCGCCACCGCCGCCGATGGCCCGGGCGATCTCCCGCACAAGCTGGCCCGCGTGGATG